>Ga0233444_10001639_pt1 | contig 24955 bp, 24 predicted proteins | sample SI_124_October20_6_FD_182792 | JGI IMG/M metagenome (GOLD analysis project Ga0233444, IMG submission 182792) | Seawater microbial communities from Saanich Inlet, British Columbia, Canada - SI_124_October2016_10_MG | ecosystem: Environmental > Aquatic > Marine > Inlet | place: Canada: British... | reverse complement strand
TTCAAAAAGCTAATTGACATTTATCCAGAAGTTTTACAAGTTGAGGAAATGAATCAATTTTTTCAGCCCTACAAAGATAATCCTAACAAATGACCTTATCTCATATTCCAAAAAGAACTACTGTTCCTAGAGATACTGGCCTAACGATGATGATGGACAAGGGTTTAAGCACAAGACAAATGGAAGATTTCTTATCTACTAGTGCAAGTTATACCGATATAATTAAATTTGGTTTTGGCACGTCAATTGTTTCTAACAATATTAAAGAAAAAGTTGCTTTAATGATGCAGGTTGGTGTTAAGCCATATTTTGGTGGAACCATGTTTGAATTGTATTATGCGAGAAACCAAGAAGAAGACTATTTCAAAATAGTGGACAATATTGGTATTGAAACTATAGAGATTTCAGATGGCTCAATAATCTTAGAACACGACGAAAAGTGTGAATTAATCCATAAATACGCTAAGAATTATACTGTTTTAAGTGAAGTTGGCTCGAAAGAAGAAGGGATTTTAATTAGCCCTGCAAAATGGATTAAAATGATGTCAGAAGAACTAAAAGCTGGTTCATGGAAAGTTATTGCTGAAGGTAGAGAAAGCGGATCTGTAGGTATTTTTAGACCAAATGGAAAACCGCATACTATGCTTATCAATAAGATAATTTCTAAAATTGACCCAAATAAGATACTTTGGGAGGCACCTTCAAAAAAGCAGCAGACTTGGTTTGTAAATTTATTTGATCAAAATGTTAATTTAGGAAATATATCTCCTACTGATGTTTTGCCTTTAGAAACACTCAGACAGGGGTTGAGAGGAGATACTTTTTTTAATTTCCTTCCAAAAGATATTATTAAAAAAAGAAAGCCAATATAATTTAATAATCCGTTATGAACTTAAATAGAATTTCTCCAAGCGACTTAGATTTACTATTTCAAAAAAAATCAGAGTTTCTTCTTATAGACTTAAGAGAGAATTATGAATTAGAAATTGATGGAAAAGTAGATTATTCAATCCACATTCCACTTGCAGACATAGTAGATAGATTAAATGAACTTCCCTCTGATCGTCCAGTTATTTTTCATTGTAGTTCTGGTAAAAGATCAGAAAGCATCTTAAATTTTTTAATATTAAATGATTTATACAAGGAAAACTATCTCAATTTAGAGGGGGGATACCAAGCAATTTCAATTTAATGAAGCATCATTTAATTTTACTTCTTAAAGGTTTTGGAATGGGCGCAGCTAATGTTATTCCGGGGGTTTCTGGTGGAACAATTGCTTTAGTAACAGGAATATATGAGCAATTAATAAATTCCTTGAAATCCTTTAACCTCAAGGCTGTTAAGCTTTTGTTTTCTGGGAATTTTAAGAATTTTATTGAACATACTCAACTTAAGTTTTTAGTTTCAGTTTTCTTTGGTACTGCATTAAGTATTGTTACTTTGGCCAAAGTCTTAGAGTTCTTCTTTTCTAAAAATGAACAACTTGTTTGGTCTTTCTTTTTTGGTTTAATTATAGCTTCTATATATTATGTAGGAAAGATGGTTAAATCTTGGAATATTTCCTCTTTTACTTCTCTAGTTTTAGGGATTGTTTTTGCAGCTTCTCTAGCATTTTTAAAACCTGTTAGCCAAGATGATTCCTTTTATTATCTTGTAATTTGTGGAATAGTTTCTGTTGCTAGTATGATACTGCCCGGTCTTTCAGGCTCTTACGTTTTAATTCTAATGGGGAATTATCAGTTAATTATGCTTCAATCAGTTTCAGATCCTATTTCAAATTTGAATATTTTAATACCTGTTATATTAGGTGCTGTTATCGGTTTTTTGGGACTATCTCACGGAATAAGCTTTGTTCTTAAAAAATTCTACAATATTACAATTTCATTGTTAACAGGCTTTGTTGTTGGTTCGTTATTAATTATTTGGCCTTGGAAAATTCCTTTAGAAACTATTATTGGAAGAGGAGGAGAGCAGAAAGTAGTATCCTACAGCTGGGTTTTTCCTAATTTATCTCTTTCTGAAAATATTTTCTGTCTTATTTTAATCTTTTTAGGTGTTTTTATTGTTTGGTTGATTGAATATTTAGGTTCAAAAATTAATTCTAATCCTACCAATTGAGAAATTTTGGACTTATTGGTCAGAGTTTGGTCCATTCTTTTTCAAAGGATTATTTTAACAAAAAGTTTAAAGCTGAAAATATTGATGCACTTTATTCCAATTTTGAAATTGATAATATTTCAAGTTTAAGAGATTTATTTTCCAATCATAAACTTTCTGGTCTAAATGTTACTATTCCATTTAAGCAAAAAGTAATCTCTCAATTAGATTCTTTAAATGATATATCTCAAAAAATAGATGCGGTAAATACCATCAAGCCATTTTTTAAAAACAATAAACTGGTTTCTTTAAAAGGATATAATACCGATGTTTATGGTTTTAAACAAATGGTAAAACCATATTTAAAATCTCACCATACCAAAGCTCTTGTTTTAGGAACTGGAGGTGCTTCCAAGGCAGTTGCTTATGTCTTAAATGGTTACAATATTGAGGTGAACTTTATTTCAAGAAATAAATTTCCTTCTCTAAATAATTATTTCACATGGAACCAATTAAATAGCCATATGGTTGCTGGCCATTTTTTAATTATTAATACTACGCCCGTAGGGATGTATCCAGGTATTGACCAAGAAATAAAAATTTCCTATGATAATTTGTCTTCTAAGCATTTAGTGATTGATTTAATATACAATCCCAATCAAACTCTTTTTTTAAAAAAAGCGCTTTTAAAAAATGCTCAAGTTCTAAATGGTTATCAAATGTTAGTCCATCAAGCACTTAAAGCTTGGGACATATGGGAATCTTCTAATATTATTAACTAATATTGAACCGTGAAATTTAATTTAAAATCAGATTTTTCTCCAACTGGAGATCAGCCAGAAGCTATTGCAGATTTGGTTCAAGGAATTAACGATGGAATTGCGGCTCAAACGCTTCTAGGAGTTACAGGCTCTGGCAAAACTTTTACTGTTGCCAATGTGATTGAAAAAGTTGAAAGACCTACTCTAATTCTGTCTCATAATAAGACTCTTGCTGCCCAGCTTTACCAAGAATTTAAAACTTTTTTTCCTGATAATGCAGTTGAATATTTTGTTTCATATTACGATTATTACCAACCAGAAGCTTATTTGCCCTCTTCGGATACTTTTATAGAAAAAGATCTTTCAATTAACGACGATATTGAGAAACTACGATTAAGTACTACAACTTCTTTACTCTCTGGCAGAAAAGATGTAATAGTAGTTTCTTCAGTGTCTTGTATTTATGGTATAGGAAATCCAGTTAATTTTAGCAATAGTATTGTAACTATTGAAGTAGGTCAAAAAATAGCTAGAAATTTATTTTTAAGACAATTAGTTGACAATCTATATTCTAGAACTACTACAGATTTAAAAAGAGGAAACTTTAGAGTCATAGGAGACACCATAGATATTCATTTAGCTTATGCTGATTTTGGAATTAGAATTACTTTTTGGGGGGATGAAATTGAATCTATTGGAATTTTAGATTTGGTAAACAATAAAATTTTAGAAAATCAAGACCAGTATATTATTTATCCTGCAAATATTTTTGTTACTGATAAAGAGGATGTTAAAAGATCTATTTTTCAAATTCAAGATGATTTAGTGAAGCAAATAGAATTTTTTAACGAAATAGGAAAAAATTTAGAATCTAAAAGAATCCAGAATAGGGTAGAGCTAGATTTAGAAATGATAAGAGAGCTGGGATACTGTTCAGGAATTGAAAATTACTCCAGATATTTCGACAATAGAAACCCTGGAGACAGACCATTTTGTCTTTTAGATTATTTTCCAGAAGATTTTCTAATGGTTATTGACGAATCTCATGTTACAATATCTCAGATAAAAGCCATGTATGGTGGCGATAGATCAAGAAAAGTAAATTTAGTGGATTATGGTTTTAGACTTCCTGCAGCTTTGGACAATCGTCCTTTAAAATTTGAAGAGTTTGAACAAATTCATAACCAAATTATTTATGTAAGCGCTACGCCTGCAGAATACGAACTTACTAAGTGCGATGGAATTGTTACAGAACAACTTATTAGACCAACAGGACTACTAGATCCTAAGATTACAGTGAAACCAAAATTAAATCAAGTAGATGATCTTTTAGAAGAAATACGAAAAGTAGTGGAGGAGGAAAGTAGGGTATTGGTGACTACACTTACTAAGCGTATGGCAGAAGAGCTAGACAAGTATTTTGCTAAAATTGGAATTAGATCTAGGTATATTCATTCGGATGTAGATACATTAGATAGAGTAGAAATCTTGCAAGATTTAAGAAAAGGTATTTTTGATGTTCTTATTGGGGTAAATTTACTAAGAGAAGGCTTGGATTTGCCGGAAGTGTCTTTAGTTGCTATTTTAGATGCAGACAATGAAGGATTTTTAAGATCGGAAAGATCTTTAGTTCAGACTGTTGGTAGAGCGGCTAGAAATATCAACGGACGTGTTATTATGTATGCAGATAAAATAACTAAAGCAATGGAAATTACTATTAGTGAAACTAATAGAAGAAGAGAAATACAGCGTGATTATAATAGATTAAATGGTATTGTGCCTACTCAAATTATTAAATCCAATGAAAACGATCTTCTTATTGGTAGATCTAGTGAAAAAGAAGAAATAAACGAACTAGTTATTTCAAGTGATCCTTCAATTCAAGACCCTGTGGTAGAGAATATGGGTAGAGTAGAATTGGAGAAAAGTATAGATAATATTAAGAAGCAGATGGAAAGAGAAGCTAAGAAAGAAAACTTCATGCAGGCGGCAGTACTAAGAGACGAACTCTTTAAATTTAAAAAAATACTTCTTGCGAAATTTGACGATTAGAGGTTATTGTAACCAACAGCTAGGATAATGGAGCCTTTTGTAAGAACTCTAGATTCATTGCCTTCATCGTCTATTTTATATCCTCTTTCTGAGTAAGGAATTATATAATTTATAAATAACTTTTTGAGTCTAATATTTTCTATTATTTTTTGTTGGTAGATTCTTTCACTATCAGAAATATCCTCTTTTTTAGCCAGTTCTTCACTCTTGGCTTTCTTAAGATTTTCAATCATTTCTTTGGTTTCTGTAGTAAACTCATTGCTTGCAACATCCGTAGTTTCGTATAGCAACACTCTGTTAATAAATTTTTTTGGCTTGTCGTAAATTTTAATACTTATTGGCTCATCAGAAATTCCCATAGAGTTAAAAGACAAACGGTAGTTTTCGTTTTGGATAGTAGCTATTTCTACTTCCTTTGAATAATCAAATTCTTTATACGTGAAATGAGTGGTAAGAGAACCATCGTATCTAAAAGGTCTTAATGCCATTCTGCAATTTTTCCTGTAGTCTTTTAGTTGAATTAAGCGTTCTTGATAAGGGGTTAATTCTACCTCTTTTTGTGCTTCAAAACTTGGGTTAATATTAAAAATAATTAAAAATAAAAATAGGTATTTGCCAATCATAAAATAATAATTACATGGTTATTTCTTCTCTTAACTCCAAAATCATTTCTGAAATGGAAATAGCTTCTTCATGTTTTAGTTCAACATCTAAATATTCAATGTTTTCACCTTCTTGTTTCACAGACCATAAATTGTGGTATGCATCAACAACTTCTTCAATGTGGTCCGTTAAATCTATTAAATCATCGGTTTGGTTTTCAACAGCTCTCAATCCTCTTATAAGAGATCTAGCAATAGTCATCTGTTCAGATAATAAAACACTAATTTTATGATCGTTGTTTCCAAGTATTGTATGGGTTCCAATATTCATTCCCTCTACCCATGCTCCAGTAAAATATATTACGCTTAAGTCTGTTAATTCATTGTCTTGTATATAATCATCAGTCATTATTTGAATATCAAAAAGAATAGACATTACACTATCTTGATTACCAACATTTTTCTCAAATCTTTCTACCAAATTATCTGACAAGAAAATAGATTCCATACCTATTTTTGATGCCATTTCTTTAGAAACTTTCAAATATTTGCTAGCTTCGGCAAATTTGTCATTGGTTACACAATACGCTAAATCACATGCATAAACTCCAAAATTTATTGTTTGTTTAAATTTTGTAGAGTATAGTTTTGAGTTTGAAACTTTATTTGTCAGCCCTTCTTCATAATTCATATTTGCTTTTTTCAGAATTGAAGCAATTTGAATTGGGGATGGTGGCATAAATTCAAAATCTTTTTCAACTATTTCGACTTCAATGCTGTGGTTGTTCTTATTTTCTGATGTATTCTCACTTTCTTGGGCTCCACTATTGGGCTTGTTTTCAGATTCACAACTAATAATAATGGATGCTATTAAGCAAAATATTAGGGTGTGATAGAAATTATGTTTTCTCATAATTAAAATTTGTTTTAGTAAATTTAAATAAAATAAGTAATTATTCAGAAATAAAATCATCATTGAACACTTCAATTTCTTTTTCAGTTTTAACTAACGGAGTGAATTTCCCTCTAAATCTAGTTGCTTTTACCATATGGTTATCAATCCAGTGATAATTGCCTCCTCTAGGTTTATTCATTAGCAATGCGTGGTATTTAATATTATGCATTCTTAACCATCTTTCAGTATATTCTCTTTGTTCTTCAGTTCTAGATGTAAAAAAAGTAATGATGTGACCTTCTAAATACCATTTTTCTAAAACCTCTAGTGCGTCTGGAAATGGGAGACATGTCAACATTCTTTCTGGTTCCTCATTTGGAACATCTTCAGTTATAGTACCATCGATATCTATAAGATAATTTTTAATGTTCTCAGGAAGAGTTGGACTCAGTGTTTGACCATCAGCACCAATTAGAGTATTTAATTTTTCTTTAGAAGACATTTTGAAATTTTATCCTAAATAAGCTTTAAGTAGTTTACTTCTTGAGTTATGTCTAAGTCTTCTTATCGCTTTTTCTTTAATTTGTCTAACCCTTTCTCTAGTAAGATCAAATTTTGAACCAATTTCTTCGAGGGTTAGTCCGTGTTTTTTTCCTATCCCAAAAAATAGCATTACTACATCTTTTTCCCTGTCATTTAATGTAGAAAGTGATCTTTCAATTTCTCTTTGTAAAGACTCTCGCATTAATTCTAAATCTGCTTTTGGACTGTCGTTATTAACCATTACATCCAACAAAGAATTATCTTCCCCATCGACAAAAGGAGCATCAACCGAAACATGTCTTCCACTTATTTTCATGGTATCCTTTACTTTTTCTTCCGTAAGTTCAAGAGCTGTAGCAAGTTCGTCACTACTAGGCGGTCTTTCAAATTCTTGTTCAAGTCTTGAAAAAGCTTTATTTATTTTATTTAAAGAACCTACTTGGTTAAGAGGCAATCTTACAATTCTGGATTGCTCTGCTAATGCTTGAAGGATAGATTGTCTTATCCACCATACTGCGTAAGATATAAATTTAAAACCTCTTGTTTCGTCAAATCTTTGTGCTGCTTTAATTAGCCCTAAGTTGCCTTCGTTAATTAAATCTGGAAGGGTTAAACCCTGATTTTGATATTGTTTAGCAACGGAAACAACAAATCTTAAGTTGGCTTTGGTTAATTTTTCTAAAGCTATTTGATCGCCCTGTTTTATTTTTTGAGCCAACTCTACTTCCATTTCTGCAGTGATTAACTCTTCTCTGCCAATTTCTTGTAAGTATTTGTCTAATGATTGGCTTTCTCTGTTGGTTATTGATTTGGTAATTTTAAGTTGTCTCATAAACAGAATTACTAATTTATAATCTCAAATGTAGTTCAATCTACCTCTTAAGTCAAGTTAAAATAGGTTAATATTTGCAGTTGTTGAAAATTCGTATTTAACAGATATAATGGGGTGTTGAGAACTTTTTTTAAAGATCAAAATAACTTATTTGAGAGCCTGCAAATACTCCAAATCCATTTTCTATATTACTATAAACTTGTACTGGTTGTGCAAATGGGTTCCCGGATGCACTTTGATACAATTCTAAACTAGTCCTGTAATAATAATAAGATTTTGATATATTATGTAAATATACTCTTACACTAAGAGTCTTATAACTCCATTCATAACCAACTTCGTTACCGCTATAGTTTTCGTAAGGAATTTCCAATTCCAATGCCTTGTTTTGGCCATTAAATAAAAGATCGTTAAATAATCCTTGTTCTCTCCATGGTGACCCTCCATTTTGAAAAACTTCGTCTGTTAGAATCATGTATTGTTTAGTAGTGTCTAATTCATACTCAGTTGTATCTAAATTTTTTATTACTAAATATTCATTTACAGAATAGGTTTCTAGTAGATAATAGTTTTGTGAACTTTCTGGATCGTTAAAATTCATGGTTATTTGTAATCTATCTCCATTTATTGGATCTATTATTGAAGAGGTATCTACACTATTTATTATGATAGGAGAGGGTAGAGAGTCTGAGGATGAGACATTAGCATAATTAGGATGTGTTACTTGTAAAGTATACGTTTGATTTTCTTGTGGAAAAGTTTCCCCTTTATAAAAACCATTCTCTAGATAACTTAAGGTTTCAATTATACTTCCATTGTCCCCTTTAATAGTAACTATCGCATCTTCAATATTTTGAAAAGAGGCAGTATCTATTACACTTCTACTGCTACTTACATGAACTTTAAAAGTAGAATCACTTTGAAAAATAGAGTTGATTACTAATTTTGGAATGTTTACATCTCCTTCAAAAGGAATTACTTTTTCACAAGAAATATAAAGTAAAGAAATACTTACTAGTAAAAACAATTTTTTCATAATTTAAAATTTGAAAGAATAAGTAAAGGATGGTATTAATGGAAATAGACTGAATTGAGATAGTTGTGGATCTCCATCTTGATTTCTGGTAAATTCTAAGTAAAACGGATTTTGTCTGCTGTAAGCATTATAAACACCAAAACTCCATGTTCTTTCTCCCCATTTTTTTTCTTTTTTCATGTTTATTGAAACATCTAGTCTATGGTAGTTGGGCATTCTGTAATTATTTCTACTATCAATATGATTTACAGTAGCTACATTTACATTGTTTTGATCTGAATTAAAGTTATAAGGATTGAGATTAAAATTAGAAATATCATTAACAAGCGAACTATTAAATGAAGAATAAGATTCTTGACCAAGAGTTACTGCATTTCCTGTTCCATAAACCCAAACCACTCCAATATTGATACGATCGTTAATTTCATGAGTTATTGCAATTCCAATATCGTGTCTTCTATCATATCTGTAAGGGTAGGAATCCCCAAAATTTATAGAATCAAATTGTCTATTGGTCCAAGATAATGTATAGCCTATCCATCCTGTGGTTTTACCTATCTTTTTTTCTATCAATAATTCTCCCCCATAAGACCATCCTCTTCCTACATGAACTTTATCTTGCCAATCTGTTTCATTATCAAAAAATGAGGCCCCATCTTTATACTCAATTAAGTTGTCCATTGTTTTATAATATCCTTCTAAAGAAACTTCAAATTTGTCGCTAAAGGTTCTAGCATATCCAGCTGCAATTTGATCGGAAAACTGTGGCTTAATTTTTTCTGTTGCTGGGACCCATAAATCAGTTGGTAACCCAATTCCAGAGTTGGTTAATAGGTGAAGGAACTGCCCCATTTTAGCATAACCCATTTTGAACGAGGATTTTTGGTCAATTAAGAATCTAAAACTTATTCTGGGTTGTAGGGAAGAATATTGTTTATCCCCCACAAAAAAAGTACTGAAATGAATACCCCCGTTTCCTTTTAACTTGTCGTTTACGGTCCAGTCATCTTCTAGATAAGCTGCAACTTCGTGGGCATAATGTTTAATGGCTCCAAATGTAGTGTCTAAAGCAGAATTTCCAGTTTGAGAAAATTGAAACTGGTTTACACCTGGAGTAAAGGTGTGGTAAATATCTCCAATTCCAAACTTTACCAGATGGTCTGGGTTTGGCATCCAATCTACATCTACTTTTGCAGACCAATCTTCAATATTACTTAAATAGGCATAAGAAAAATTTTGGTTATTAATTGTAGTAGTATTATTTGAATTTAAAGTGGTTTCTGAACTACTATTTCCAAAAGCAATTAAAAAATCATATTTACTATACCTAAGTGTGGTATTTATAAATACTTTATTGGATGGCATATAATTCCACCTAAGAGAACTAATTATATTACCCCAATTTAATTGTGATTCAGAGCTGTCAATCCCACTTATTGAATCCTGACTGAAATTATCAACAGCTCTTAAGGAAGCTTTATCTCTGCCAATATAGTTGCTTAAGTATAATCTGTGTTTATCGTTTATTTTATGGTTTATTTTACCATTAAAGTCGTAGAAAAAATAACCTCCAGTAGTTGATCCATTGGAATCCCCTCCATTTTTACTTGCTTGTCTTCTTTGATTTGCTGCTAAAAATGGTCTTGCTAGTATATCTAAGTAAGTTCTTCTTGCAGAAAGAATGAAAGAGGTTTTATCTTTTATAATAGGACCTTCTAAGGATATTTTTGAAGCTATTAGCCCTATGGAACCTTGTCCATGAAATTTCTTCATATTTCCTTCTTTCATTTTAATATCTATTACTGAAGACAACCTACCGCCATATCTTGCTGGAAAGCCCCCTTTTACTAGCTTAGTTGAATTGATAGCGTCTGAGTTAAATACCGAGAAGAAGCCAAATAGGTGAGAGGCATTATAGACTGGAACACCATCTAGTAAAATTAAGTTCTGATCTGGTCCACCTCCTCTTACATATAGACCAGAAGTGCCCTCGCTTCCAGTTTGAACACCTGGAAGAAGTTGAATGGTTTTCATAATGTCATTTTCACCTAGAAGAGCAGGAAGAGCCCTAACCTTATCCATAGATAAATCAACAGTACTCATTTCTGACTTTTGATGAACTAATTCTTCTTTGGAAGACAAAATCTCAACCTCCTTTAGCATCTGATCACTTAATGAAAAATTCTGTGTAACATCTAACACTGGATAATCTTCAAAAACTTTTGTTACATAACCAATATAACTAACCCTAATTTTAACCGAATCTTTTGGTAGTGTTAAACTGAAAAAACCATAATCGTTGGTAATAGTTCCTTTACCTGACTTAATATCGTAAATAGTAGCTCCTATAAGTTTTTCTCCACTTTCGGCTTCGTCTACATAACCACTAATCGTGATATTATTTTGAGAAAAACAAAAAATAGGAAATAAAAGAAAAAAATATGATAAATAGTTTCTCATTAATTATTTTTAAATTTAAAGTATCATAATTTTTGCCAAACTAATTCTTAATATTAAATCTTAACTTTAATTTAACAGGAAATACTTTTCTAATGATATTTTTCTGTAAAATCTTTTTCCCAAAGAACAATATCTAGATTGTATTTAATCTTTGATAATTTTTTTCCATAGATATCATTTTCTTTAAAGATTCCTTTTTTCTTTCCGTTTACGAAATCTCCGCTGTAAATAATTTGTCCATTACTGTGCCATTTTTTGAACTCACCGTCTTTTAATCCATCCTTAAATTCTGCATAAATTTTAATATTTCCATTATCAAAAAAATCAGTTACAACACCAGAAATTAAACCAACATCAATTTTTGAATAGACTGTATCTTTTTCAATATTGGTTACCTTACTTAAAGGAATATTTTGAGAAAAAAATGGATTAGAAATAAATAATAAGGCAAGTAAAAATGTGATTTTATAGAGCATCAAATAATTTAAAAAGACGCTTTAATCTTTCTTCTTTCTTTAGAATGAATGCTTTTATAAACTTTACCATGAGAAGAAAATTTCTTATAGAAACTAACGTTTAAAAAAGCATAATAATCATTGTTATTTGGATTACCTCTTTTAAATCCAGCTTCAGTATACGTCCTATTTCTGTACCATGGGTTTGTTCCTCCATATAAATCATTATTGTCAATTGTTAGAAATTCACCTGGAAAGTTTGGATAAATTGCATCTCCATTTGCATCATAGGTTGTAGCATAACCAATATAGAGGTAAGTTCCTGATTTTTCAGGATTATCATATTCACCACCTGAATTTGTTCCTGACATAGTCGCATTGAGTATATTTCCTTCTGAATTACCCCAGTCATAGTACAGACCACTTACATCGTCAATATAATCTGTGAAAGTATATCTTATTCCGCCTTCAATTTTAATTCCCATAGATGCATTAAAAGCTTTTTGAATACCAAATCCAAAAGGAATACAGACGGCAAATTTCTTATAAGTTTTTCCAGATTTAAATTCTTTACCACTAATATTAAAATCGTCACCAGGATCAACATCATCTCTTCCTTGACCTTCAGTATGTAATGGTCGTAAATTATGATAAGTAGTTCTATTATTATCTGGAATAAAACCTGTGTTTTCAAAAACATTTGGGTAGAAAAAATTATTTTGAGCTTTTGGAACATATAGAAATCCGCCTACGCCTCCTACAATGTAGAGTCCCAATGATGCTAAAGCATTAGATGCAAGCTTTTGTCCTTTTATGTTTTTAAGGTTGAATTTATTACCTGTAGTAGGCTTTACAATATAAAATTCAGTAGTTGCAGTTAATTCTATAATATCTGTTCTGAAATTAAGATTTCTATTATTTCTATAAAACTCTTCTGATTGTTTATCATTTCCAGATAATCTAGAATAAATTAAACTTCCTCTAAAGTTTATTCTATTTTTAAAATGATAGGAATATGCAGCATTCAAAACAAAATTTGAACTAGATATATCTGTATCGTATAGCGATCTTAAAATGGTTCCGCCAAATTTTTGACTTAGTTCTTGCTCACTATATTGAGAGCCTCCAACATCAGTCTGGCATGTAGAAACGCCAATTCCAAAATTTAATTCATGTCTTTGTCTTTTAAAGTCATTATTGTCATAAAACCCTTTGTTTTGAGAAAAAGAAGCCCCAAAAACTAGACATAAGACCAAGAAAATATTTAATTTAAATAAATTCATATCTATAAAAGTATAGTTTTTTTCTTAAATAAAATATTTTTTAGACTTCAAATCAGAATGATTCTAAAATTCTCATAAAAATTGGTGCAATAATGGAAGATACTAAACCAAATAAACTCCAAAGAAATAAATTATAAGTTGTATCAAGTAAAGTTCTCATAAATTCTTATTTAAAAGTTTTATGGGAATTGTTACGCTACTTTTTACTTTTGGTTACGAAGTGAAATAAATATTTTTGAATTTAACCTTAAATTTTGTTTTCTTGATGTATGTGCTATATATACTATATTTAAATGAAATTATATATCTAAAACAAAATAACCTTTCAAACCATTATCATAAACACCTTCAATTAAAGTGCTACTTTTTTTATTTTTGATAATATTTTTTAAATCATTTATTGTTTTGACAGCATTTTTATCGATATGAGTTACAATAAAACCTTGTTTTATACCAATCTCCTTAAATTCTCCTTTTTTTAATGAAATTACTTTAATTCCACTATTAATATTAAAATGCTTTAACGATTCTTTGTTTAACTCTTCAAATACAGCCCCATATAAACTTGATTCTTTTTCTAATTTGTTTTTATCTATTATTTCTGTAGTTCCTTTATTATTTCTCAGTTTAACTTCAATTATTTTCTTTTCTCCTTTCCGTTGAATTATAACCTTAATAGTGTCTCCTGGCTTGAATTTTCCTATCTGTTCTTGGAGTTCTGGTACACCATTAACTTCAATATTTTCTACTTTTAGAATAATATCATCAGTTTTAATACCTGCTTCATATGCAGCTCCTCCATCAGACAAACCACTCACCATAACTCCATTTGTGTTGAGTAAATTAAATTCATCCATTACCTGCTGTGTAACATCTTCTATAATTACCCCAATAAAAGCTCTTTGAACAAGTCCGTAATTTTTTAAATCGTTTACCACTTTAAGCGTAATATTGGATGGAATTGCAAATGAATATCCTGTATAAGATCCTGTTTTGGATGCAATAGCTGTATTAATTCCAATTAAAACACCATCTGGATTTACAAGTGCTCCTCCGCTGTTACCAGGATTTACTGCAGCATCAGTTTGAATAAAAGACTCTAAAGGGAATATACTTTCTTTTGAGCTTCTTCTTAAGATATTTATATTTCTTGCTTTTGCACTTACTATCCCAGCAGTAACAGTCGAAGTTAAATTGAACGGATTTCCTACTGCTAATACCCAATCTCCTAATTTTACATTGTCTGAGTTTCCAAATTCAGCAAATACTAAATTTTTTTGGTCCACTTTTAAAAGAGCTAAATCAGTATTGGGATCAGTACCAAGACATTCGGCTATTAATTCTCTACCATCATTTAGAGTTACAGAAATTTTTGAGGCATCTTCAATTACATGGTTATTGGTGACAATATAACCATCACTAGAAATAATTACACCCGATCCTGTTGCTATTTGAGTTCTGTCTCCTCTACTTCCGTTAGGTCCCCAAAAAAAATCGAGTAGTGGGTCTGATTGGTAATTTTGAATATAATCACTTTTAATATGCACAACAGTATTTACTGTTTTTTCCGCTGCAAAAGTAAAATCTAAATTATTTTTTGAGTTATTATTATTAGTTAATGTAAAAGAGGATATTTTTTTAGGAATTTTTTCAATTTTATCATCTTGAATTTGTGATTTATTATTAGTATCTGGCTTTACATAAAAAACTAAAAAAGTAATACCGCCAATAATAAAACCCACAAAAAGTATAATTAATTTATTTTTCATTTTTATTTTTTCCAAAACTAATTGTCATTTTTTATTTTAATTGCTAAAGAGCTGTTAATTATTGTTAAGCATATTTTTCGTTACTTTTGACCAAAATGCTTGTAAAATTTACTAAATATCATGGAACTGGAAATGATTTTGTAATCATTGATTTAAGTAAAGATGATTTTAAATTTTCAGAGAACCAGATAAAAAAAATCTGTGATAGAAAGTATGGGATTGGTGCCGATGGCTTAATACTAATTTCTAATCACGATATGGTTAATTTTGAAATGAAATTTTTTAATCCTGACGGATCTGCTAGCTTTTGCGGAAATGGAAGTAGGTGTGCTGTCTTATATTGTTTTCACCAAGGAATTATTCAGTCAAATTGTTCTTTTATTACTAATGATGGAATTCATCAAGGACAAGTTTTAGAAGATGAAAATATTAAAATAAGTATAAAAAGTCCTGTTTTAGTAGATAAATTAAGTAATGGAGATTTTGAAGTTAACACTGGCTCACCACACTACGTACAGATTGCTAATAGTATAGATAATATAGACTTCCAAAAGCATTGTAAGTCAATTAGGAACAACGAAAAATATTTTCAAAATGGGATAAATGTTAATTTGGTTAAAGTAGAAGATAATTTTTTGGATATGAGAACCTATGAAAGAGGAGTTGAAGACGAAACGCTCTCTTGTGGTTCTGGTGTAACTGCTACAGCATTAGCCATTGCCTATGAAAAGAAAATAGAAAATTCTCTCTTTGTTAAAACAAGAGGAGGGAAACTGAAAGTTGATTTCTCTAGAATAGAAAATAACTTTGATAAAGTATTTCTTACAGGCCCAGCAAAGTTTGTATTTAGTGGAGATTATGATTTGTAACATCTAGCTTTAAAACTCATTAAAATGACAAAAAAAGTTACTTTAAGGAGGCCGAAATTATTGGATTTAGACCAGCTTCTTTTATGGGAAAATAATTTAGAAAATTCTCTTTTTACTGATAATCCTATTTTTTACACTAAAGAACATATAAAAGAATTTTTAAATTCCGATCAAGATATATTCTTAGATCGGCAAATAAGATTTATGATTGATAGTAGTGGTTTTCCCGTTGGCTGTGTTGATTTATTTGAATATGACATGGTTAACTCAAGAGCTGGAGTAGGAATTTTTATAGATGAAAAATTTAGGAATAAGGGATTTGCTAGCGAAGCATTATCCCTACTAAAATCCATTTGCATTAAAGATTATTTTATTTCAAATCTTCATGCGAATATTTTACATACCAATAAAGCTAGTATACAGCTTTTTGAAAGAGCTGGGTTTAATAAAAATGGGGTTAAAAAAAATTGGATAAGAACTGAAAACTCAATGTTAGATGTATGGTTTTTTCAGTGTTTTCTTGAAGGTATAATTTAGAGTCTTGTTTTATTAAATAAATAGTATTAAATAAATATTTTTATCTTCTTCTTCTTCTTTCTCCTCCAGAGCCACTATTTCCTCTAAAAGAGTTTCGATCTCTGTTATTTCCCCTATCTCTATTTCTTGATCTGTCTCTGCTTCTTGATCTATCTCTACTTCTTGATCTATCTCTAGATCTTGATTTGGAACCTTCGTTAGAAGCAATCTCAACTAAAAAAGTCTTTCCATCGTATTCTTTATCCTTTAAATTATCTATAATTTCATTTGAAAGTTTTTTATCCACTTCAAAGAATGAAAATTCATTAAAAAGGTCCAAAGCACCAATAGACTTAGAATCTATATTGGTATTAGAACAAATTAATCTTAATAGACCACCTTTATTCAATCCTTTGTTAAGACCAAGATTAATAAAGAACCTTTGGTGATCATCACTTTTAACTCTTGGGCCTTTACTTCCCTTGTCTTTAACAATGTCTCTAGAGTTTTCGTAATATTTTAAAAGTTGATTAAACTCAATCCCAATCATTCTTTTGATAAGTTCCTCTTTTGAATATTCTTCAAAACTATTAATTATTGAAGGAATTAGGTCTGCAATTTCATCTTGGTTAATTTTAACACTTTTAATTTTCTCCACATACCCAACCAATTGTTGCTCACAGATTTCTTTTCCAGAAGGTAGTTTTCCTTCATCAAATTTAATTTTAATTTTCTTTTCGATTTGAAAAACTTTATTTTGATCTTTGTTAGAAACAATGGCAATAGACACCCCTTTTTTTCCAGCTCTAGCAGTTCTTCCACTTCGGTGAGTGTAACTTTCTACTTCATCTGGTAAATGATAATTTATAACATGGGATATGTCGTTAACGTCTATTCCCCTAGCAGCGACATCAGTAGCTACCAATATTTGTAAAGTTTTATCTCTAAATTTATCCATTGCTTTATCTCTTTGCATTTGAGATAAATCTCCATGAAGTGGTGCAGCATTATAACCTTCTTTTAAAAGTTTATCAGCAACATCTTGAGTAGTTCTCCTGGTTCTGCAAAATATTAATCCATAAATATTAGGATTGAAATCTAAAATTCTTTTAACTGCCTTATATCTGTCTCTTTCAGGAACATTGTAGTAAACATGGTGAATATTTTTAGCACCTACATTTTTATTTCCTACGGTAATTTCCATAGGATCGTTCATATAAGATTTAGATATCTTTTCAACATCTCTAGGCATGGTAGCAGAAAAAAGCCAAGTTGATTTATCATCTGGAGTATGACTTAGTATACCATCAATATCTTCTTTGAAACCCATGTTTAACATTTCATCAGCTTCATCTAAAACAACATAAGAAACATGATTTATCTTGATCATTCTTCTTTTCATCATATCCATTAATCTGCCAGGTGTTGCAACCACAATTTGAGCTCCAGATCTTATTTCTCTAGATTGCTTATCCATACTAGCTCCGCCGTAAATGGTGGCAACGGATAGACCTTTAACAAAAGTTGAATAATCTTTGAAATCGTTAGATATTTGAACACAAAGTTCTCTAGTTGGTGCAATAACCAATCCTTGAACGATTTTTTTATTGACGTCAATTTTATGAATCATTGGTAGACCAAAAGCTGCAGTTTTTCCGGTTCCCGTTTGGGCAAGTCCTATTAGATCTCTATTTTCTCTTATAAGTAAAGGAATAGATTCCTGCTGAACTGGTGTAGGAGTAGTAAAGCCAAGAGCTTCAATTCCTTTAAGAATATTAGGATCGAGTGGTAATTCAGAAAACAGCATTTGATTATTTTTTCGCGAAGGTAAACTAATAAATCAACTAAAAGTAAAAAAAAGTTAAACCTATAAGCCGGATTCTGTCTAGGTCCATCATTTATCTAGGCTAATTATCACTAATTAGCTCGAGCGACCTACCCTCCAAGTTGAGCGAGCAACTCTTTTACAAAGTAACCTTGGTTTATTTGGTCTTTCAGCGCATGAGGTTTACCTCGCTAATGGTGTCACCACCATCACGGTGAGCTCTTACCTCACCTTTTCACCATTGCCATTTCTGGCTGTTTCTTTTCTGTGGCACTAGCTGTATTTTTAAAAAAAACCCTTCCCGTTAGGAAGCATGCTGCTCTAAGCTGTCCGGACTTTCCTCTTGCAAAGCAAGCGATGAACCAGTTTAACTTTTTGGTAAATTTATACATCTACATTGAAGAAAACAAAATTTAATAATAAGTTTCATGAATTCTTATTAGCTATTTTAAGATAATCTCAACTGAAATAGCTTTGTGATCAGATAGTTGATTTTGGTGGGTTTTAAAATTAAAAGAATCTAAGTCCTTATCGTGCCATATGTAGTCAATTCTCAAAAATGGTATTTTACCAATGTAAGTTCCACCAATTCCAAATCCTGACTTTGTAAATGAGTCTGTAAATAGATTACTTAGCTGGTTGTAGGCGTAGGAAATAGGAGTGTCATTCAAATCACTACATAAAATTCTTTTAAAAGGGCTGTCTTTTAAGTAAGGAATCAATTCATTTATCTGCTGAGCTCTTTTAGAAAAACCAATTTTAAGTCTATTAGATATATCTTGTTTTGGAATTTTTTGATAAGGATAAAGAGGACTTCCTTTACCACCAATAATTTTATAGTCAGAATTATTAAATCTAATAGACCCTAAGTGGGTATTGAAAACTCTAAGTGTGTCACTTTTACAAACTATATCCGACCACATACAGTGATTGGAATGGTCATTTTTAAATGCTAAACTTCCTTTATTTATAATAGGGAATTTGCTGAAAGTAGCTAGTCCAAATAAGGAATTCTTATTACTTTCATCTGTAAAGCTTTCATGGTAATATTTGAAACCTAGCTCTTTTAAAATTATTTCTCGAGTGATAAACTCTTTATTATTATCGTAAAAGTATTCTTGAAAGCAGATAATATCAGGTTTTTGTTTTTTAATTAACTCAATGATTTTACTTTTTACTTCTTCATTATGGGTCCAATTATATAAGTCAAATAACCGAACATTAAAACTCATAACTTTTATCTTTTCATTGTAGGACTTGTTTTCTGATGTTTTAGGATTTATTTGTAAAAACCTACTATGGTGATACATCCCAAGAATTAACAAAATTAAAGTAGGAAAGAAAAATATATCTCTTTTAATGAACCAAATTAAAAATAAAATTAAGTTGATTGTAACTATTATTGGATAGGCTAGTCCAAGAAAAGCAATGCCTGAATTTTTAGTAGGGTCTGATAAGAAAGCTAAATAGCTAAAAAATAATAAAAAATTAAAAAATATTGTTAGGTAGGCAAATATCTTACCCCTCCAACTCATATTTTTAACTCCAAAATTAAATATGCTTACTGGCATCGAATAAATAATCTTTTTCTTCTTTGGTCAGACTCTCGTAGCCAGACAATTTAATTTTATCTAATATTTCGTCTACTTTTTCTTGTCTTGACTTAGAATTTGGGACTGATGATTTTTTTTCTTCTTTTTTCTTTTTGTAAACAATTTTAATTTTTCTTTTTTTAGTTAATCCACTCATTTTAGTTAAAAAATTATCAAACCAAGTACTTACATCTTTCCCTTTTTTAAAATTAGAAACGTAAAAGTATCCCCAAAATGCACCACCAAGATGTGCAAAATGAGCAATTCCATCTGAATTGGAAAGACCAACAATATCAAAAGCTACCCAAACCATAGCTAGATACTTCATTTTAATTTTAATTATACCAAACAACATTACTTCATAGTTTGGTGTATAGGTAGCTAAGCCTACGAAAACAGCCATTACCGCTGCTGAGGCGCCCAACATAGGAATGTCCCCCATGTCTCTAAATAGTGGAAATAAGTTATGGGTTATTAAATACAGTATTGCACCACAAAAACCTCCTATTATATAAGTGCTAAGTGCAGACTTTTTCCCCATAAGATCTTCATACATTCTAGCGGTAAAAAAATAGATGAGCATGTTATTGAAAATATGCCAAAATGAACCATGAAGAAACATGTAAGTTAAAATTGTCCATGGTCTTTTTAGAAAAATAAGTGGAGATGAATTAAAGCTGAAATAGTCGTCTATAGAACTTATGCCTTCTGGATTCCATTTCATTAGAGCAAAAATATTCCCTAAGATTAAAAATAGAGCATATACCAAAACATTGATGTAAATTATTTTGATAGAAACACCTCCAGATTTAAACTGATATTTTAATTGATTTAATATAGACATTAGAAAAAACTAGTTCTATTTTTCCTCCAATATAAGACAATAATAATTCCAACTAACGCTCCGCCTAAATGCGCAAAGTGAGCTACATTATCACTTGGATTGTTTGATATGCCTAGATAAAGCTCTAAAGCAGCATATCCAATTACAAAATATTTTGCTTTTATCGGAATTGGTGGAAAAAGTAGCATTAATTCTGTGTTTGGAAATAAATATCCAAAAGCAGCTAAAAGTCCGAATACAGCTCCGGAAGCACCCAGCATAGGGGAATTATGAAGAATATTTAACTGAGCCAATACAGGATCTTTAAAATTCATACCCTTTTGAAAGGCTTCATAAGCACTTTCTCTAAAAAGCTCTAAGTCTTCTGGAGATAAAGCAATTTCAATATTATGAATTCTAAAATAAGTAACACTTAGATGAAGTATGGCGGCACCTAAGGCACAACTTATGTAATAAATTAAAAACTTTTGAGGTCCCCATATCTTTTCTAGTTGGGTGCCAAAAATAACTAGGGCAAACATATTAAAGAAAATATGACCTATAGAATATGGACTATGCATGAAAAAATGAGTTGCTAATTGCCATGGTCTAAATTGTTCAGATGTAATTGGGTACAGTTCTAAGTTTTGAGTGAAAGATGGAATAGACCATTGAGCAATGTAAAAAACTATATTAATTAGTAAAAGGTTCTTTACAACAGGACTTATATTTTTAATTAAATTATTGAACATCAATTAAATTTCTTAATAATTTCTTCTTTATTAATTTCTTTGACTATGGGCAGTCCTTTGCTATTTTGCAAGGGAGATTCGCATGAAAAAAGACAATCTGTTAAATGCGCCATTTCTAAACTATTCATTGCGATAAGTCTACTGTGTGCATAATTTTTGGATAGATTCCAAGCAATTTTATCATGGGGATTTTCAAACTTACCATTGCTATTTTTAATATTTTCCAAACAATCTTCAATAAACTTTTTACCGTCTATATTACCGGATTTGTTAGGAAAACTATTTATGACAATACAGTTTTTGCCAAATTGATCTATTTCAACTCCTAATCTCTCCAATTCTTCTTTAATTTCCATACACAATACAAAATCACTAGGATTTAATTCCACTTCAATTGGAAGAAGTAATTTTTGAGATAATACCTCACCATTGTCATACATTTGTTTAAGTTCTTCAAATTTTATTTGTTGATGAGCTCTAAAAATATCAATAATTAATAAACCATTTTTTTTAGCTGCTACAATGTAACGCTTGTTAAATTGTAAAAATAGGTTAGAACTTGGTAGTTCATTATTTTGTTCTTTAAAATTTTCAGGAATTTCAAATTCTTTTTGAAAATTATCTTTGAGTAAATCTATATTCCCACTTATTTGAGACTTATTTTCTTTATTAAATGGATTGTAATTAGTATCTACATTTATCGAAGGTATTTTAATAGATTCTCCAGGTTTTAATGGCGGAATATCAAATGAAGTTTCTGGATTAAAATCTATTGAAGGAGCAATGTTATTTCTACTTAAAGAACTTCTTACACTTGATTTTACTAATTCGTAAACTGCTCTTTCGTCTTCAAATTTTATTTCGGTTTTACTAGGATGGATATTTACATCAATGGAATCTAATGGAACTGTGAGATAAATAAAATAAGATGGAAAAGAATCATTCCCAATTAAATCTTTAAATACAACCTTAATAGCATGATTTATAGAGTTATTTCTAATAAATCTATTGTTAATAAACAAAAATTGTTCGCCTCTTGTTCTTTTTGCAAACTCTGGTTTTAGAACAAATCCACTTATTTTTGTAATACTAGTTTCCTCATTTACAGGTACTAACCTTTCATTGTATTTTTTTCCAAAAATAGAAACTATTCTTTGTCTTGTATTGGTAATTGGCAAATCAAAAATAATATTGTTATTGTGGTGCATAGTGAAGTGAATTTCAGGGTGGGTAAGAGCTACCCTGTGAAATTCGTCGATAATATGTTTGGTTTCAACTCCTTTTGATTTTAGAAAATTTCTTCTTGCAGGAACATTGAAAAATAAATTTTTCATAGAAATACTAGTTCCATTTGAAAATGCACATGGTTCGGATGATATTACTTGGGAACCTTCAATTTTAACTTGGTGCCCAATATCACTTTCTAATTTTTTGGTTTTAAGCTCTACTTGGGAAACAGCTGCAATACTTGATAAAGCTTCGCCTCTAAAGCCTTTCGAAGAAATTGAAAATAAATCTTCGGTATTTTTTATCTTAGAAGTAGCATGCTTTTTAAAGCAAATTTCAGCATCTTCTTTGGTCATACCCATGCCATTGTCAATTACTTGAACCAAACTAGCCCCAGCGTCTTTAACAATTAATTGAATTTTTGTACTCTGTGCATCAATTGCATTCTCTAGAAGTTCTTTAACTGCAGAAGCTGGTCTTTGAATTACTTCTCCAGCAGCAATTTGGTTAGCAACATGTTCTGAGAGTAATTCTATCATTTTACTTAGAGGGGGTATTGGTTAGAATTTCTAAAACATCGTCTATTTGCCCATAAATAAATGCAAAACCAGATATTAAAATGGTAAAAATTATAATGAGCCTAATGGTTTCCCAATTTTGATTCCATTTCTTATACTCATTTTTATTCGCAAATGATCTTTTAATTCTTTGAGAATAATTATCAGCTTCTTGCATTTGCTTCGTCTTTTCAACTCTCTCTTTCCTCTCGTCATAATACCTTGCAGGAAAGTCAAAAATTTTGTGCTGTGGTAGTTTGAAAAATCTTGACTTTAAAAATGGCTTTTGGCTCATTTTGTAAATTTATATAAATAATACAATTACTCGAAAATCGTGTAGAATTCTCTAGTTAATTTTTTATAATCATCAGAATAATTGTGCCTGCCAGCCATTTCAATAACCAAAGATTCATTAATGATTTGTTTATTTTTAATCCTAGAAAATTCTAATAAAATTCTGTGTGGAGCTTTATTAGGTTTGGGATATACATCACATTCTCTTACAGAATTTAAGCCATATTTTTTTGCAAATTCTATAGCTTCAATTTTTTGATCAAATGGAATAATTATGTTTAAAGATCCGTCTTTGGATAGATGTTGTTTACTAAACTTTAAAATATCTTCTAATTTTAAATCATTTTGATGTCTTGCTTTTGATCTTTCTGAACTGGAGGGTTCTAAACTTTTCTTAAAATATGGAGGATTGCTAACAATTAAATCATAATTAGAATTTGGATGAAAATCTTTTAAATCTTGATGAAATAATTTTATTCTATTACTCCAATTACAGTTTTCAATATTAATTTTAGCATCTATTATAGCGTTGGGCGAAAGCTCAATACTATCCAACTCTAAATTTAAATTTCTTTGGCACAACATTATTGAAATAATACCTGTTCCAGAACCAATATCTAGTGCTCTGAATTTTTTAGAAACATTTACCCATGCACCAATTAAAATTCCGTCTGTGCCAATTTTCATGGCTGCATTGTTTTGATGAATGGAAAATTTTTTGAAATTAAATGGTTTGTAAATACGTTTATTCACCTGTGTAGAGTTCTATTAAACCATCTGGAATATCCAGTTTTATTTGTTTTTTGGAGTGATCTACAACCAAAATCGTTTTCTCATTATATGGGAGTAATATCTCTGTTTTATTAATGTAAAGCTGAATGAGATTATTATTCTTTATTTTTATAACGGCATTAACCTTACCTAAATTCTTTTCTTCTTTGTTAAATAAATCGTATCCAATAATATTGTTTTTGTCAAATTTTTCTTCTGGTAAATCAACATCTTTTGGATTGACAAATACAGATTTATTTTTTAACTCTTCAGCTTTATCTCTATCTACATTTAGAAGAGTTAAAACCAGTTTGTTTTTATTTAATGGTTGAATTTCTTGAATTTTAAAAGGTGTGATTAGTCCAGAAACATTTATCCAAATTGTTATTTTTTTTGAAAGAACAGAAGGGTTTTCGTTAATAAAGGAAATAACCAATTTACCAATGTAACCATGAAGTCTTGAAAAATGTCCTATTTCTTTTAAATTATCTTGCATAAAAAAAGCCATGTTTTAACATGGCTTAAAATTATAAAATCATTTAAGAAGTTTTATTTATTCTTCTTTTTTTCCTTCTTCAGTTGCTGGAGTTTCTTCTGCAGCTGGAGTCTCTTCTTTAGCTGGAGCTTCTTCAGTTGCTGGAGTTTCCTCTGCAGCTGGAGTTTCTTCCATAGCTGTAGTTTCTTCTGTAGCTGGAGCTTCTTCTGTAGCTGGAGCCTCTTCTGTAGCTGGAGCCTCTTCTGTAGCTGTAGTTTCTTCTGTAGCTGTAGTTTCTTCTGTAGCTGTAGTTTCTTCTGTAGCTGTAGTTTCTTCTGAAGCTGTAGTTTCTTCTGAAGCTGTAGTTTCTTCTGTAGCTGTAGTTTCTTCTGTAGCTGTAGTTTCTTCTGCTTCGGCTTTTGCTATTTGAATAGCTTGCGCCTCTAATATAGCCTTCGCTCTTGCAGCA
>Ga0233444_10001638_pt1 | contig 24956 bp, 53 predicted proteins | sample SI_124_October20_6_FD_182792 | JGI IMG/M metagenome (GOLD analysis project Ga0233444, IMG submission 182792) | Seawater microbial communities from Saanich Inlet, British Columbia, Canada - SI_124_October2016_10_MG | ecosystem: Environmental > Aquatic > Marine > Inlet | place: Canada: British... | reverse complement strand
TATTTCCTGCCGTTCCAATTGCTATTGGATCATTACCTAAAGGATTATAAATTACTTCTTGACCATTAACAAAGTTATGATCTGTTAAAAATACAATTTGATCAGTTGTTTGACTAACTCCACCACCACTAGAAAATTCATCTGCATTAAATAAAACTTCTCTAGGTCTTTCGATTATTACAGGTTCAATTACTGCACCACTACCATTTCCACCTGAAATATTAATAGAGGTTATTTCTCCAATATTATAATCTTGCGAATCTACATATACTTTTTCAAAACCTCCACTAATGACTGGTTGAATTTTTGCAGTAATACCAGCACCAGTAGAAACTTCAACTAATGGTGGATTAATTACATCAAAATTTTCTCCACCAGAAAGAATATTTACTTTCTCAATTGGGCCATAATAAATTGCATCTTTAGATTTGTAATTATTAATTTCGACACCATTAATTAGCATTCCAGTAGTTCCCGGAATCGTTAAAGTTCCAGAACCATTTTCAATATTTTTTTCTAATGGAAACTTTCTTAAAAGTTTTTGTATTCCTAGATCAGTTTTTATTTGAGAGTTTAAAGTAAAAGTATGAGTTCCTATGCCAGAATTTGGTACTTGAAATGTTACATTACTGTCCGAATTTAATAAAGAGGGTGTAGTATATAATTTAAATTTATTTGTAGATGTTACTTTTACATAATAATTGCCAGTTTGCAATCCAACCAAAGGTTCATCTTGTGGAAGATAATATATTTTATCTCCTGTTAAAAATGGAATAGAAGGATTGAATTCAATTGTATTATAAACATCTTCAAAAAAATCTACAAGATTATTTGTGCTAGCAATACTTACTTTTTTAATACTAGTTTCAATATCAAGACGATAATTTATAATTTTTTCATCATCTTCGTCTAAAATTACTTCTGATGGTAGTGAATTTGATGCAACATATGCATAATCATCTTTATCAGCATATACATTAAGAATGTCTGATAATACAGAACTACTCCCAAAATCTGAACCTGAAGATTTTGTTTTATTTAATTTTCTTCTTATATCATATTCTTTACTTGGATCTAAAGTTGGTCTGTTTCCTAATTCTAAAGAATTTTGGGATTCATTAATAGTTTGGATATAAGTCGTATCATTAGAAAATACTATATCTTCACTTCCTCTTTCTAATATTTCAACCTCATCTCCAATTTTTAAACTGGATCTATCAATAGTAGATCCTAACTTAGTAGTATTATTATCTACAATTTCATATCTTGCACTTGTATTGTAGATAAAAGAATTTGCAAAAATTTCTTTCCAGTTTGAATTTCTATTCTTAATCTTATCTCCAAGATTTTTGACTACAATTATATCGTTTTCGTCTACTTTAAAGTCTTCATTTTCTTCTACTAAATCTTGTATTACTCCAAGTAATATTAATTCGACTTTTTTTGAAGTATCTCCATCTTCATAAGAGAAATATGTATCATTAGATCTAATATTTGATGCTATAGATATTGTATCGCTGATACCAGTGCATCCAAAAAATTGATTAATACTTTTTCCAGTATAAGAAATAGTATTATTTCCAGAAATTAATGTTCCTGATTGTGGAAAACTTAAAGTGGAATCTACAGTTAAGATGGATGATCCCACTGATACACTTTCAATTAACTTTGTATTTGGTGTGATTTCAAAATTTCCTACAACTGATGAAGAATTCTCAGTATTTCCAATATAAAATTCAATTTTATGGAATGTTTTACCTTTTCTTGAAAATGGTTCTATTGCCGATATTGAAGCAGTTGTGTTCTCATCAGTGGTCTTTATAAGAGTTTGTCCGACAATCTTTGAGGGTTCTCCTGATATTACCTCTGCTATTGCAACTTCTCTTCTTACATAATTTGCAGAAGATGGTTTGATTAAATAATCTTCCAAATTTATAATTGAAGGTGTTTCCCCAAAAATAACTTTAAAAAGAATTTTTATTGCTTCATCTGTTCCTTTAGAAGCATAAAAATCTTTTGCTCTTCTGATGAAATTTCCAACATCAATTTCATCTACAAATTTAATATCTTCTAATCCTGGAGTAAAAGTATACTTCAGTTTTTTATAAAAATCCTTTAAAAATAAAGAACTTAAATTTTGTACAGATGAACTATCAGAATGTTCTGCTGCTGTTGATGTAGAAAAAACAAGTTCTTCTTTATTTAAATCTTGATGGTAATCAGTTACTCCACTAAATCCACGAACACAACCAGTAAAACTATTCGTAGTAATTCCAGTATATGTGATGATTTCATCATTAATTTTAAGGAGTCCATACTGATTAGGGAATCCTTTTGTGCTAGAGACATTAATTGTAGTGTCAGTAGATGTTATACTAGTACTAGTTGTCGTACTATCAACAATAACTTCAGGTTTTAAATTATCTAATTTTAAATACTGATCTAAATTGTCACTAATATCAATAGGACCACCTTGATATTCTTGTGAAATATAATATTGTTTTAAAAATTCTACCGCATTCGGACTTTCATCCAAGATAAACTCTGGAAGTTGATGATCAATTAGATCTTGTACTTTGATTCTAGATTCAAAACCAGTTTGTATCATATTACTTTCTTACTAAATTTCCGTTTGAATAACTTGATGTATAGAAGTCGTTAACAAATCTGGTGCCAGATATTTCATCCCCAGAAGCAATCACATCCCTGACAATATTTATTGTACTTTTAGGAATGTTTAATGAGATATATAAGTCTCTCAGTCCAACAACATCATTAGATTCTGGGAATGCTTGTATTTCGATTAATCCGTTACTTAATGAAGTTGAAGTGATATTAACAGTTCCTAAAATTATTTCTCCTTTTAAGTAATCCACAGTTCCTGCAGATTTCACAACTACTCTTGTTTCATCAGATATTTGCTTTACAATGGATAAAGTGCCTGTTTTCAAATCTGCATTAGGAACATCTGTAAAATATACGGTATCGGTTTCTCCTGAAATTTTAAATCCTGTGGACTTGATATTAAGACCTTCAGATTTTACATTAAACCTATTTCCATAACATAGTTCATATTGAGCAAACTTATTGAGTACAGGCTTTAAATCTCTGCGAATAATAACTTTTGTAATATTTGATGTAATTGCAGTATTAGTATTATCAATAACTTGTTGCAATTTACTATATCTAAGTCTTCCTCCAAATTTATTTAAATCTAAAGATTCTGAATATTTTTGAAGAGAATTTATAACAGAAGTTTTTAATGTATCTGAATTCGATACTTGTGAATAATTATAGTAAACAGAACTATTGAGTTCAACATAAAGAATTTTAAGGTCAGTTATCTTCTGATTTATTCCAGATACTGTAAATTGTTTTAGTTTTGATAAAATCTGAGTCTTATTAAAATCTGAAACAAATGATCCATTTTTTGGTTTAATACTGATTTGGACTGTACCAAACTGAGGTGGATCCATTTCTTCACCACCGACTACTGATACTGATTCAGTATCCGGATATATTCTTTTTATAATTGCTTCGTAGTCTCTCGATGTAACAGCTCTATATTGAGATGAATATAGTCTTGGTGCATAATATTTAATTGAATCGATAGGTTCAATATCTCCACCATTGATTGATGACTGATTAGTTGTAATTGTAACAGTTCCTGGATCAATAATTCCACCAGTCGCATTCTCTAATGTTCCAGAGAATGAAAAACTAGAAGCACCATTTCCATCTCTACCATCAGTAATAATATAGTTGGCAGTGATTATAGTTCCATCGGAACCAACTTCATCACCCAGTTTCTTGCCAATCAGTCCGTCACCAAATCTCAATTCATATTTTTCATCTTGAACTTCATTAATAAAGAAAATTCTAGAGTTTTTATCTACATCAAAAATATTTTCTGAAAGAAAATATTCAATACCAACTCCAGATTGTTCTGTTTTCTTAATGTATACCTTAAGTGTCGATGTATCAATAAAAGAATTATTTAAAACAAATCTTTGGTCTAATGAACCATCGTATTGAAATTGTTTTGTTAGGAATATTCCTTGATAAACATCAAGATTATTAAAAGATGCTGTACCGTCCACAACGTTTGCTGTAACGTCTTCTGGGACGGCAAAGGTGTATGTAGTATCATTAGTACTCCCTACGCACACTATACCTGCCTTCAGGGTGAGTGTAGGAGTATCTGTGCTAGTTGTTACATTAAATGATATTTGTGCCGTTGATGCGACTCTGGAACGGGGAACATATCCAATGTTACCTGCCAGAGAAACTACATTTTCACGAAGAGTTGCAGAATCCAAAAAGGATTCATTCACAACCATATTCGAATTGAATGCAGTAATGTAAGTATTATATGCTAACGTATCGATTAAAACAGAAAAATTAGACCCCTCAAAGTCAAAATCCGTGAATGTAGAGTTGGCACGGAGATAATCTTTGATCGAGGTCTTTATCTGATCAAAATCTAAATTTGTATATTTTGTAAAAGGCATATTATCTTGTTGCCTCTAAGAGGAATGAATATTCTTGTGTCGGAAACTCTTGACCAATAATATCAAATATGACTGTTACATTAAATGTATTTTCGTCTGCTATTGGATCTACCTGAACGATCAAATTTTCGACTCTATCTTCAAAATTATTAATTGCAATTTCAATTTGATCCTGAATCACTGATGCAGTACCAAAATCAACGAATTCAAATAAACTTCTTCTTACATCAGATCCCAACAAAGAGTTAAAAAATCTCTCTGTTGGGATAGTTTCGACTATATTTCTTACGGAACGACGAATTGCGTTCTCATTTTTTAGAATCGGAAGGTCTTTTGTCACAGGATGGGGCTCAAAAGATAAACTAATGTCCTTAAATGCCCGTGATATCCTCTGAATTGCCATTGTTAAAGAGTTTTCTTAATTATATTTATACTCTATTCCTGAAGATTCTTCTGTCCTTTCTTTAAATCATCGTGCATAATCTCTTGAAGTACTTTTTCTTCTGGATCATTTGTTTTTTTGGGTAATGACCAGTAATCTGTGGTCAAACTTGTTGTTCCCCACACTTCTTTCATGTAACTTGTACTTCTATCGACTGGTGAATTGCCCATTTTGCTCCTGATTAGTAAAATCAGAACTTTTTAAGGGGTTACTATCCCTATTTTTTATTTATTTTACCCAAAATCCTTTACGTAGATAATCATCATCGACAATAAAATGGTAATAATTTAAATTTTCCGGTTTTTCATTTTCCCAAACTGGGATTGCCTCTGTATTATTATACTTAAAGTCGGGATTTTGTCTGAAATGCACTTCAATTAAGTTGTTTCCTATAAATTCACAGTTTATCCACTCATAATTGCCTACTAAATCATTTAAAATTTTGGGAAAATGGTGTTCATGATCAATTTTTTCCCATTTTTTCCATTTATATAGTGGTTCGTATGAATCACGAGTACCTAATACGGTTAATTCTGGAGTTTTATTGTGAAAATCTACACTCATATGATCTCCTTCAAAAACTTCACACCAAAATTCGGCAGGATGATATGAATCAGTACTTTTATAGACATATTCTATACGAGAAAAACGTCCCATACCGAGTAAATTCATACAAGGACGTATAATATAAAAGTCGGACTTAGGAACATCAGTCCCGACAGGACCACATGTATAACCTAACTTCCGACTTAAAATTAACTTATTGTAAACCCAAAGGTCATCAGTGTGAATTTGATCCCATTCCTGATTCCCTTCTAGATACATTATTTTTTCTTTTTGCGTTTAGCACATTTTTTAGGCGTTAAAACGTTTTTACAACGTTTATCGGGTTTTGATTTGCCATTCTTATGTATCCAACGTGCCATTAACCCCGTCCTTGTCCACGATACATCTTACGCTTTCCATTACGAGAAGTCGCGGCATACTTCGTGTGCTTACCACTCCCTTGACGAGTCTTCTTCGGTTTCCCCTCCACAAAACCATCACCCCTCAATCCAACCTTTGAACGTACTGCCATAATAACTCCTTAATACTTTGTGATTCTTGTTTCTAAATCTTGCGGTCTTGGAGAACCTTTCTGATAATACTCTATCGAAAGATCCTCCATCTTATCAAAATACTCCTCCTCCGTTAAATTCTTATACAGAACTTTACCCTTATGGAGAATTGTATATTCTGTCAGCCCCATCAGATGACTCTTGTCTTCTCATGTCCAACACGAATCCGTGGATCACACCAAATCTTAAATCCTGCTTCGATAGCATCGAGACAGAATGATACATCCTCTCCACACATATCCTGCACCTCTCCACTCTCAAAGACTTGCATCTTTGGTGCAAACCATGGATACTTAATACCTTCGTTCTCAAAGACTCCGTGCTTAATTAGTAACCATCCAAATCCTGCATAATCTACAGTGAACGGTTTACGACGCTTTGAAATACTCTCCCCAGTCTCATGATTCATCACTCCACCACTTTTACGGAAGTCCTCCTCATCTAACCAGTGTGCAACTGATGTGGTCTTACCATCCTCAGTCATATACCATCCACTCGCAATGTCTTCATCCATTAGTACTAATTGCCAAAACTTCTCTGAGTTAAACACAATATCACTGTCAATCCATAACTGCCAATCATACTGTAACTTACCGTCCCATGGAATTTGATCCGGTCCTCTCAGTACATTCGCACCTAAACATTTGCATCTTGCAAAGTTTACCATTGATGAATAATCCTGAGAAATCTGGATACTTGCTCCTGCCTGCACTAAATCAAAACAAAGTTGTACAAAGTTTTTGAGATACGTATAAGATACTCCTCTACCAGGTAAACAAAAGACAATGGATTTGCCTTTTACCATTTCCTTTGCCTTCGCATAGTCCCATTCAGGGGCACTCTCAGTTGCTTTGGGAGTCTTTGCTTTTACTGTAAATCCTTTAGCCATAACTTTAAATGAACTTCGTCACTATCATAACACTCTATCTATACACCGTCAATACTTCGAATTACAATACAATCATTCTCTACCTCGATGTTTACTTCTGTTCCCTCATACCACCCCTTCTCATCACATATCCATTCGGGTATCGTAATAATATGTTCCCCACTTACTGGGTCGATCTCTACGGTCGTAAAATTTTCCTGCGGATTTTTTTGCATATCTTTGAATCCTGATGCCATTTTTTATATATGAAAACTTTTTTTTATCTTCGTATTATCGAGAACGCTCTTTGGGTCGTTTATAGCTTAAAGTAGTGGGGGGGTTTTATATACGGGCACGGCAACGCATAACATAAGGGGGCATATACCCCCCCACTGCTGTTCACGAACGAATGACCCTATCTGTCAATTCTCTAGAACCCAGGTGCCTAACTCGCCAGCATCTAAACGTTCGTTCATCAGTGCCCACCATGGAGAGGCAATGAAGTCATCTAGCAAACCCAGATGATGAACAAACCGCAAACCCTGTAACCAGGAGACGGTGCCATCCCATTCAGCAGAGGTGAGAAACTGATTCCAGATAAGGTCAGAACGCATGAGAGAAAATAGAAAATTAATTGACGGGCAGGGTTGAGACATGTCTCAGACAGGTGCTCCACTACGGATGCGACGGTTCGCATGACCTGCCTTTACGGAGGGTCTCCATGCCGTCTTAGCACCGCCGACCTGAGACATAGTTGCCTCACCCTTACGGGGTTTGCGAACGGGCAGACGGGTCACGGTGAATTTTCCCTCTGCGATTGCTGCGTTGAGTTCGGTGGTCGTCATTGGGTGGGTTGCTTTGTTCTTTCATATTCTACAGCATCAGACCCCCATGACAACCCCCTGAATGATAAGGGTTGCTGATGGGGGTGATAAGATTATTTGTCTACACTTTGGAACTTATTGTTGCTGAAGTTGGCATAACTGAACTGCTCACGATTGACTAACTTAAATGTACCGTACTCATTAGAGTAGACATAACCCTCACCACCGATTGGGGTCTGCCCGATGTATGCCTTTGGACCATTATTCCGACAGAGATAGATAGCATCTTCTTTTATCGACTTAACTAACAACCAGAAACTGATGAGATTCTCATTCATAAAGGTGGAAGCAATGACAGGACGATTCTCACGAATGCAAGAGTTAAGTTCCTGTTTAATCAGTTTGGCATCCTTATCTGATACAAACTCAACATTCTGTGCCATTACCTTAGCAAAGGCAATTACGTCGTCTAAGTCATGAAATCTCTTCAGACCATCATCATACAAACCAGACGCAATCGTTGCTCTTGGTTTCACAAACTTACAATAGAATGTGTCTGTAATAGTGAAGTTCATTGGGTGTGCGATTGCATCCCTTAAATCACTCTCTGCTGTGTAATACGTATGAGGGGCAACAATTATTTCCTCTTCTACAATGTTATCGAACTGATAGGTGATTGTGTTCGGTGTGTATTCATCAGTGCCACCGAATCCGATAAAGTCCCCCTGAAAGATACCTCCGTTTTGTGGAAGATAGTCAAGGCACTTATGGAGAATTGTTGCAACGTTGCCCGTATGGTTAGCATCAATATCCTGATGCGATTCGTTGATTTTGATCTTTACTTTGTTAAAAACTGACTTAGTACCAACGAAGAAATTACCCGTCGCAGGATTCTCTCCCCATACGATTGCAGGTGCTCCGTCCATTTTCACTGACAGATTGCCTTCGTTACGTAGACAATCAAGAGCACTTAAATCTCCGGTGAGAATAGAATCTTCGGGATGTTCGATGTGCTTGTTTTGCATTTAGAGAATGATGAGAATGAGAATAATTGAGTAGAATTGGGCATAGATTGATGCCCATTCTTTTTTGGTTTTAATCATGCAAGACGCATACCGTCAAAGAAAGGAATTGGAGAACCTTGATAGTTAACGAACCACTGAAAGTTCTTTTGAAAAACATATTCACCGTCCATTCCGAAGGCAGAAAGTAAAGCATTCAAACGTGACTTGGTAGTCTTTGATTGTCTGCCACCGTCAAAGATTTGAATCCAGGTATCACCAACGGTTGCGATTTTGTTTCCGTGGAGATACACATCAGAGGTGCCTTCCCAACCGGGGATAACAGTCGTATTGGCAGATGACCATCGTTCATCGTTCTGAACTGCTGCGATCATCTGGGTTTCGATTTTGCGCATGAGAGGCAGGTAGAAAGGTCTGAGAGGTGTGGTGAGGTGCTGTCCCCTCCACTTCTATACAATACACGATTTTGAGGTCTGTGCCGTGTGCTTGTGCCACTTTGTCCAACTGTCTACTCGCGGCCGACCTGAGTATCATTTAGTGATACTACAGTTAGTGTTACTTAACCTCACCGAGTTCTGTATCAATAGCATCACCAATTGCCTGATAGATGAAATCGTAGTCTTGTAAGTTGATTAACACTGTCTCACAGATTTCATCAGTTTGTTGTACCTCATCTCCATTATCATCATACTTTACAACATCTTCGCTAGTGTAAATCCATGCCGAACAAGGTGCATCTTCTCCCTGTTGTTCGATAAGATTTTCTACCCTTGCTTTGAGTGCTTTGAGTGAATAGAACTGATTTGCCATGATGTTAATGAAGAAAGAAAGTGTTAAACAGTGAGTAAATCAGTCTCCCAATTCGATAACAGTATGTCCGAGGTAATCTTCAACCCAGACAGTGGAATTAGACTCACTATACATCGAATAAGCAACATCGATTGCATGATCCTGAGAGGAGCAATTCTCAGTTTCGTTAAGTGCTGGACAGTGAACAGTGTAAAGCAAAATTGAACTCGTTTCTTTGACCCTTCTACAATACATGATTTTGAGGTCTGTGCCGGAACCTTGTGACACCTATCCGATTGTCTACTCGCGGCTGACCTGAGTATCATTTAGTGGGGAGATTGCCTCCCCTAAGTGTTAATTAACGACTGTGAGTTCTACATTCTTTGCCATCCAAATCTGTTCGATGATATCATCAAGAGTAGCAATCTGTTCATCGAAAGTATTATCTTTCGTAATAGAACTACACCTGATAAGTTCACCTCTACGGTCTACAAGTGCCATTCTTAAGTTAGTGCCAGAAATGTTCATTAAGTGTTAGTTAGTGAGTGAATGAGTAGGTGTTACTTACATAATGTGCTCTAGAGCAACTTTACCATAAACTTCATAGAAACAATCCCATGCCCATATATCATGCACGAAAGAATTGCAACCTTCTACCTGTTCAACAATCCAATCGTATGCCATATCTAAATCAGCATCCATTTCACCCACAAAATTATACAAACCCCCCATTGCTGATTTGAAATTAGGGTCTTCCATTAGTGATAATGCTGTCTTGCCAGTCTCATTATCACGAATAATCATTTGACCTTCGATGTTGTATGCTTTGGAGAATTGTGGCATTTGAGAGGTGAATTTCTTTGACCCTTCTACAATACACGATTTTGAGGTCTGTGCCGTGACCTTGTGCCACTTTGTCCGACTGTCCACTCGCGGCTGACCTGAGTATCATTTAGTGATACTACAGTGAGTGTTACTTAGTGAGAACTAATTCTTTGATCTCCAACTCATGCTCTACGCCAAACCTATCATTCAACTCATCATAAGTAGTTTTTTTGTATTCCCACTTCTTTGCAAGTTCTAAAAGACGAGGCATTTCCTTAACCTTCATCTCTTCAAGGTAATCCTCCGCATCCTTTAACGTAAGGAAAGTCTTAGTATGGTCTGAGTCCAGCATAGGAATTTCAAAGCTTTCATAATCATCGCTTTCATACTGGATTTCAAAAACTAGATAAACTGAAGTCATTGTTGTTCCTTTGGTAAATTCCTTTGACTCTTTAATAATACACTATTTTGAGGTCTGTGCCGTGACCTTGTGCCACTTTGACCAACTGTCCACTCGCGGCCGACCGGTTTGTGTTACTTAGTGTTTTTCTTAAGTGTTAAAAAGGGTTTGTCCATGCATGATGTTTAGCAGAACTAATTCTACCATCTTTAAGTAATCCATCACATACACGGCAAAATACTTCAAACTTCTCCAATCTTGTCATGTTAGGATCAACGTCTCTTGCAGTTTCACCAACGATTTTTAAAACTTGTCCTTTGAGCATGATGTTAGATAATGAGGTGAGTCACAATAATACAGGGGGTTGTAATCCCCCTACATGTTATCAATCCTTGAATGATAAAGTCAAATCAAGTTGATCTAAAGTCATAAACCTATCAGGATAGATAACAGATAACTTTTTGACTAACTTACGATTAGGTGCCATACCTTCTGCAAGATAGTCTAAATCAATTCGTTTGATTGAATTGATAAAGATCTCCAAACTATTGTCTGAATGTGTATCATACTCCTTGCGATAATCATGAATAATAGACTTGCGATTATCTGATTTGTTGATAGGATCTGCGTGTTGTAGATACAAATCAACAAGTAGATTCTCCTCGTCTAATGTAAACACCTCCTTCGTTTTACGTGGTTTGGTGTAACTTTCAAGATATGCCTGGTTGATACCATAACGAGAGACTTGATCCTCTGTTACAATACTACCTTTAGCAAAAGTTTTACCGTTTTTGGTAAGTTTGACCTTAAGTTGAAATTTCATGTGTTGCCTGTGTGTGGTTACACTATAGGGGTCAATTGGAGGTGAGTGAGTGTTACTTAGTAATCTAGTTTGCCGTTAATGTAACCTTCTACATCAAACTTCTTATCATCTTCTCCCTCTTCTTTATAATCAATCACATCATAAATCTCACCGGGCATATCATTAATCTCAGAGAAAATGTCGGTGTCGAAAGTGTCGTAATCCATTTGAAAAAAAGTGTTAGTTAGTGTGAGTTGAGTAAGTGTTACTTAGTCTATAAGTTCTTTCATCATGTTATTAACCTCGATTCCGTCTATCTTTACATCGTCCCACTTACAACTATCTGGGGTTTCTTTACTTCCAGCATCGTGGATGATACTTACCATGTGTCCGTAAGTTCCACCATCTCTTGCAATGTCACATGCCAGTTCATACAAACCAGGATCATTTCCGATCCAGAGAGCAACATTCCAGGTCTCCCAATTTGCCCAACCGTTGTAACCTTGCATTTGGTGAATTCCTGATGACTTAACTACAATACACGATTTTGAGGTCTGTGCCGGAACCTTGTGATAGTTCCTTGACTGTCACACAGTACGAATCGTGATGCCCATCATTAACTCATGAGCAACATCGATAGAATCATCTTCCTTTACAATTGGAAGATTAGTCTCAACAAACTCTGAGGCAAGATCCATCATTAACTCATGCATTCTCTCATCTCCTGCAGCAAACTCAGCAAACTCTTTTACGAAACCTGATGCTAACCTACCAATTGCTTCGTCCCGGACATTGAACATACTCATTTGATGAATTCCTGATGACTTAACTACAATACACGATTTTGAGGTCTGTGCCGTGACCTTGTGACACTTTACCGATTGGGAGGCAGCTGACCTGGGTATCATTTAGTGATACCACAGTTAGTGTTACTTAGCAGGGAAATTCTTACAGACAGCATCACATAGTCGCGTTGTCAATTCATCACTCAATCGATCACTTATAATGCCACCAAGTTCACCATCAACAATTGCGATGATATCTTCCATCAATTGTTCACGACTCATTAACATCTCAAGTGTGTCGTTGTTAATCATTTTTGGGATGAATTCCTGATGACTTAACTACAATACACGATTTTGAGGTCTGTGACCATCTAGTGTGCCACTTCCCCGACTGTCACACTCATAAGGTCTCTCTATGGGTCTTATAAGGTCTTCTAATGCCCTCTTGTGCCAGTCGGGGAAGTGGCACACTAATACACGTCTGCGGTCTCTCTGATGCTAATATCAACATTCTCGTCACCTTCCAGTCCTAAGATATCATTCCAATCAATATCTTTAAGATTTAAATCATCATAACACTCGATGTCTAATGTAACACTTATGATGCGTTTGTGTGCGTACATGTGTATCTCGTGTGATGTGTGTTATAATGTGTTATGTGTACACATATCTCGTAATGTATATGTGTATCTCGTATGTTATGCGTAATGTTTATACGCAAGCTCTACGTAATCACATGTATCTCGTGCGTACTCATCATCTATCTCGTATGTATCCTGGGTGTTATGTGTATCTCGTAGTGTATATGTATCTCGTGCATAATGCTCACACATCTCGTCTTTATAATACGTATAAGACTCGTTGTTATAATGATACTGTAACTCGTGGTCTTCGTAATACATGGGTCTCGTCGAGATTTGTATGTTACTTGTATATTATACAGACATCTCGCACGTATGTCAAGTATGATCTCGTGCGGTATTCATAAGCATTATTTATAAGTCTCGACGAGAAAAAATGTGTGGGTCTCAGAGTTTTTATGTGGGGGGTCTTGACAAAATGCTCTGAGTGTGATAGCCTGTCGATAAAGGTTGCATAAGATCTGGGGTTTATAAGGGATTTATTTATAATTAATTTTAGATTCTCTATTTGCATTGTTTTCTATCATTTAACAATAGTATCCTATAAATATTAATATGCATTCTATCTCAAAATGAAGCAAGGAACAATCTATCTCATCATTAACAAGGTCAATGGACATAAGTATGTGGGTCAAACAACTCAAGGAATGAATAAGAGATGGAAGCAACACATTGATGAAGCAAAAAGAATGAGTCCATATCCATTACATCGTGCTATGCGTAAGCATGGTAATCATAACTTTATGATTAAAGAAATATGTGATTGTAATGAAAATGAATTAGATGAAAGAGAAATACACTACATTAAGGAATACAATACATTTAATAATGTAGAAGGATATAATGCAACATCAGGTGGTAATACTCCTACTTACAGTAATGAAACAAAAGAAAAGTTATCCGATATAATGTCTGATATAGAAAGATCAGATGAATGGTGTAATAATATCAGTAATGGATTAAAAGATAAGTTAGATAATAATGATAAATGGGGGTTTCACTTAGCAGAGAATAGGGGTGATGGTAAACACCTTGCAACACGGATAATGAGTGTGAATATAGAAACAGGAGAAGAGATAGAATGGGACAGTATAAGTTCGGCAGCAATAGAACTTACTGGTGATAGAAAAAAGTCTGGTAATATTGTTCGTGCTATGGATAAAGGTTATAAGTGTTATGGACACTTATGGAAAAGATTAGAACAATCTAAAAGATCTATTCCTGTATATGGTATCAATAAAAGAACATGGGTTAAGACACAAGTATTTGATAGTATAAAAGAAGCAGCACGGGCTTGTGGTAAGGTTAGTAGTGAAGCATCTATCAGACTTTCTCTTAAAAATCCCCGTCGCAACTCTTATAAAGGATATTATTGGTTTAGAGATCAATAAATTACCCATTACTTACTCTTTACCTCTCCAAATAGTTTGTTCATAAACATGTAGAATTAGTTCTTTTTCTGTTGTAAATAGTGGGTCTGGAGATTCTGGGGATTGAGTCTGATTAGAAAAGAAGTTAAACATATGTTTGTTTTGTGAATTCAGTGAGTATGAATGGTTTGATTTCGTATCCGTTGATAATCATAGGTTAAGTCCTTCTAAAATAGTTCCATCAAGATTAGCACCCTTAAGATTAGCATCCTTAAGATAAGCACCCTTAAGGTTAACATTCCAAAGATTAGCACCCTCAAGATTAGCACCCTTAAGATTAGCACGTCTTAGGTCAACACCTCGAAGGTCAGCATTCCTAAGTTTGGCACCCTCAAGATTAGCACCCTTAAGTTTAGTACCCTCAAGATTAGCACCCTTAAGTTTAGTACCCTCAAGATTAGCACCCTTAAGATTAGCACGTCTTAGGTCAACACCTCGAAGGTCAGCATCCTTAAGGTCAGCACCCTCAAGAATAGCACCCTTAAGGTCAGCACCCTCAAGAATAGCACCTCTTAGGTCAGCATAACTTAGATCAGCATAACTTAGATCAGCTCCCTCAAGAATAGCACCCTTAAGGTCAGCACCCTCAAGAATATCTCCTGGTTTGATTTCGTATCCGTTGACTATCATTTGGTAATCCTGGTTTGGTATATAATGAGTATAAGGCATCTGTGTGCCCTGTGGGGGTTCAGTGGTCAGTTCTTAATCTGTCTCATAGATACTCTTTCGACTCTTTACATAAGTAAGATCCTTCCATTGATGCGGATAACACAATAACAAAGTATGAATATACTTATGTTTCTCCTCACGGGTATACTCACAGTTTGGTTTTGGTTTTACTCCTGTCTCAATCGTAATGTACAAACTATCAACAAAATAAACCCATCCTTGATGAATGACACCATGATGATTCCATCTTACATAATCATTCACCTTTGGTACATAACTCATGAGAACAATAGTGCCTCTAATGGATTTAGGTTCTTTTGCATCGAACTATAAGGTGTTGTATCCTTAATAGAAACTTCCTTACCTACCTTCTTTGAATTAATCGGAGCATAATACTTTCCCTTCTTTGATGAATAAAATCCCCATATTGATTTGGGTGGTGTATCTCTATAAGAGAACAATCCATGGTTAATGATCCATATGGCATCATACCTTGCATTAAATGATTCAAATGAATAAGAATAACCTTCGGGTGGTAGATGTGGGAAATCAATCATGATACTCTGGTGATTTTAATTCTTTTAGGATTAATTCCATCATCTAATAAACTATTATAAATTTCCTCACATTCATCCCTTGTAAGTGATGTTCTTACTTCGTGCCATCCTGATGTTGATTCTTCTTCAATTTTGTATAATGGAGTTTCCATACTATTCGATTACCATTGCACTAATTATACCACATTCATAATCATCCGACAACTTTAACTTGGATGCATTTGTAATCTCATTCATCAGTGCATCAGTATCACCCTCCTGAAACTTAATCTCTGGATCCGTAATCACAAGAGAAAATGCTCTCATATCATTCTCTGCAATTAATACAATCAACCCGGATAAAGACCAATGATCAATCAAATACACATACTTACTCATAAGAACTCCTTCATAAGATAATCAACCGTAACTTCCATCTTGGCAGCAGTATTCTCTAAAAATTCATCTAATACTTCAGGAGCATCTTCCTTAACTACATGATACCATGAATACCATAACTCTGGATTGGTCTGTGGTGTGACTTTAGAAAGATTGGTCAACATAAGATTCGTAATTGAGTTCGACGTTTGTTGTGTCTAATGTAGCGTAATAATCATACAACCGATCATACAAGGTGTCAATACTACCTGATGATCGATTGATCTGTATCTCATCTCTACTATCCACTAATTCAAGAGACTTGAGTATAATATCTAATTCATGTACATTTAATTCGATGTTAACTTCTGTCTTTTTCATTCATTAACTCCTTTAATTGCCATATGGTTTCTTTCATTGTAGCTCGTGCATAACCAGTCGCATAAGGATAACCTTTGTTTTTATCCTTACCAACATCATAACATACTTGAATCGCATCCTCAAGTCTTTCAATCATATGAGATACATTCATGATAATTCAATTGGTTGTGATTTGAAATACAGTCCGGCAATTTGCATCATATCAATTAACTTTGATTGTATCTCCTCTAATTGTTCTGCATCTACATTATCATCCCAAAAATCTACAATCTCAAACTCATCAAAGTTTAAATTGAGATGATTAAATGGAACACGGAATAATTCACCCTCACTACAAACCGTATACATGCAATCATGTTCCTCAACCGTTAGAAATACACCAGAAAAAGTTAAATCAGTCATTAGAAATCAAGAGAGAGTTGTTCAAATTCAAGATGGTCACAACACGTATCATCATCGTGCAAATCAATCATGTCCGTGTCTGTGTGCTTAAAGAGTTTATCAAACAAATCATTCACGAACTCTTGATTCGATTGTTGTTGAGTCATAGTTCTGAAACAGTTTGGAATCACGTTGTGCCAAGAATACCAAATAAACACTGAGGGCAAATGTAATACAAATGCCACTCAGTACATACTGAATTACTTTCATTTAGTAAAGTTCGGTGGGTTCAACTGTTTCATTCACAACATCCAACCATTCAGACCATACATTCATTGCATGACCACTGGCACCATCCTTTGTCCATTGTGAGATAAACTTAAAAGCATACTCTGCTCTGGATTCGGGTTGAGTAAGTCGTGCTTTAAGTTCGGGTGACATTTTCATGGGGTTGTCCGGTTGCTTTGTTTGGTATGTGCTTATTATAGAGCATCCTGAGCGGGTTTCAAGATGCTCTGTGACACTTCACCATCTGGTCTGAATCAGTGCTGAATTGAACAGTTGTGGTTCAACATGTAAATCAGTTACTTCATAACCATAACCCTCAACACGATTATTAACCTCTTTCTCAAATGATTCTTTGTTGATGTAAGACTTGGATTGCATGTCATTACTGAATGTGACGGTCTTATACATCAGACGCTCACTGATCGTATTATCAGCATACTTCACCGGATAGAAGTCAACAACCATGTTTCCGTGCTTGGCAGTGAGTTGCATGTGAGTGGTGTTCCCTTGATTACTTTGTAATTATAGCAGGTCTGCCCTGCTCTGTGGTCGGTTGGTGGACGGTTCAATCAACTGGCACATACAATTGACCGTACTTACCAAAAGCATGTTTAAATCGGTCAAGATCAGTCCCAAGGTATATGATAGCAGACTGAAATGGTGCTGCACTTTTGGCAGCACCGAATCTTAACCGTCTATTGACTCCTATCCATGGATATTTGGTGATAGATCTCCACCATTTGGTAGAAACGTCCAACTTAATGAGAAGAACCATTTCTTTCGCATTTCCATTTTCATACTGGGCAGCAGCATAGGGAATCCATTTTTTACTAGCAGAATATGGATGATTCACAAAAACTTTACCAAACCATGGATGTTTTAAACCATCCGTTTCTTCAGTATAAAGAACTTTGGCAGGCACGTTTGGATTGTTTACATCATTACAACACGGGTCAGTATCAATCTGTCCATCAAAAAACTTAATAACATCACCCACAAATTCCGCAGGAGTATTCCACGTATCTTTACGATTACCTGTGCTTGCTGTTAGAACTTGAAGTGTGTTTGATGTCATTTTGTAATTGATTTTCCGAAGTCTGCAAGGAGATAGAATGCCATATATTTGTCTTTCAACTCAACACCATTATAGCACAGTGGTGTGTATTTTCCAGTCTTTTTATTCTTAGATGCGTTTGTACGTATTTGCAGTAATCCGTTAGGTCCAGTGATAGTATGAAGAGTTTCTTTATTAACGATTGCTTTTTTTACATTTACTGCAATATAACCAAAATCTTCTGCCAATTGTTGATAATGATCAAAATCGTTTTGTTCATTGATAGTTTTTGATTTAAGAAACTTTCCACCACGATCAAAACCAACGTAAATAGTTTGTTTTAACTTCTGATAAACTTTACTATCATAAAATTCAACGCTAGAAGCAATTTCGTCAAGACAGTGCTTTAGCATGGTGACTTTAATTGTCTCACCTTTAGTAAAAGACTTTAGTTCACCATCAATCAAGTCAGTCAAATCAGAACCGTTTGGAATACCCAAAGCAGTCTCAAAGAGTTGCCCACGATCACCTTTATTCTTGCCAGGTTTGGGAAGTTGAGAGTAATCAAAAGTGTTAAGTTTGTTTTCAACCTCTTCGACACCAAGTTTTTGGAATCCTTCTGCTTTAGAAACTTTTTTGATTGCTTTTTTAATCCTAGACATAATCAATAAGAATAAGTAGAAAGATTGCGAGCAGGGACATGATAACCATCTTTGGGGTTGTTCACATCAAAGACCCATACTAACTCATCATCGGATGCTTTGTAAACATCCATGGCAAACATGGGAACCAGTTTGACCATGAGAGCACCCCAGTGGTACTCGGTTTCAAAGTCGAAGGTGGTCATGAGTCGTTCCCTTGATTACTTTGTTATTATAGCAGGGTCAGGAAACCCTGTGGAGGTCAGTGGACAGTTCAATCAACTGGCACACTCTATTTCTCATTTAACCACCGATCATATAGCCTTACTTCTTCCTCCCGTGCCTCAATTTCATGTGGTTGATCCCAATAATCATAATTTTCGACCGGTTCTTGAGAATAACACATTTTTCCATGATGAAACCGCAGAGAACCACCTACCCACTGTGCCAGATGGGTCAGTTCATGAAAAAGAGTTTTTATATACATTTCCTCAGACATACGTGCCTGAAGTTCAATCAGAAAATGCCTTGGTCGATAATATCCACCGATCACATCACAATACCCAACAACACCATCACGTTTCAGTCCTTTATGAATAATATCCACATCAATTTTATGTCGTGGAAAGTATTCATTCAAAAACCAAGAGGTAACATCCTCACAGATGATCTTAGAATAACCGTATCCTGAATGGAAAATAGTAGAATGCATAATCTGGTTCCCCAGTTCATAAAGACAATGAAAGATGAGATGAATAAAAGTTTTTCTTTAGATGTCATGCCGGTTTTACACTCCATTCATCATTCGGAACCATTGTGTCAATGACGTGCTTGACATTTTCAATTCCATAAACTACAACCTCCTGAGTTGAAGTGTAACCATTTTTCTTCTCACGTTTCCATGAGACAATCCATCGATCACATGATACTTTCATACCCAATTCTCCATAAATTCGTCAAGAGTGTAAATTTCGTCAGTTGATGTTTCTTCAATCAATTGTTCGATTGTAAGTTCTTCCATCTCCTTACGATATTCTTCCGATGTTAGATCTTCTGGGTCATAATCATCATGGCAGAGATAGTCCCACTCTGCCACAAGTGCATCAACCAGTTGTGCTTTGGTGTAATCCATAATCAGCGAACATAAAGATACGATCCGCAAAAATCAGCATTTTCAAATAACCATTCACGATCTTTGATCAATAAGAGATTATATCTCTCACCCTTAGCAGGTGCTTTGATTGATGCTGCTTTGTATACGGAACCAGTCTTCTTATCAATAAAGGCATGAACTGATTCAGTCTGACCATCTATACACTGCATCACTTTGTGATACTTACGACCTGAAATCAGTGCATAAGAATAGTTGCGACCACTATTTGGATACTGACGTTGATGAGACTGTTGCAGTGCATCACAAAGCATCATACTATACTTAGTGATATTCAGTTGAATGAGGTTCTGAGCATCTTTCTGAGCAACGTAGTCGGTGAAGGTGGCAGTCATGGTGGTTTCCCTTGTATGAATGTATTATAGAGCATCCTGAGAGGGTTTCAGGGTGCTGTGTGACACTTCTTAGACTGTAACTTACCACCCCACTGCCAATTCTCCAGCAGGGATTTCCACAGGTTCTGGTGCTACCATATCTTCAAACTGATGCATGTCATAGGCAAACCAGTTACCATTACGGAAGATATAGGAGTATTCTTCACCATCAGAGAAAAACTCTTCCATATCTCTATCGATACGTGGTGCGTTATCTTCAAGAGATTCGCCACGGGAAGTATAATATAGAGCACCAGTCTCAGGCAGAGTTTCTTTACCCCAACCGACATTAGTCCAGGTGCAGGACATATTACCACCGTCAATCAGTTCTTTTACTTTCTCAACGGTATCATAGTTGTCACGCAGGACACGACCATTGAACGCAGGATAACCATCATAATGGCAGTAGACAGAAACGATGCTCTCATCTTGAAGTTGGATGCCAATTCTGCTGCGGGTGCCCATGGTGCCTTTGCTTGATTACCTCTATATTATAGAGCATCCTAAGAGGGTTTCAAGATGCTGTGTGCCACTAAAAGAACTGTTCTACTCCCTGTGCTTCACCGAAACTGTAATCATATTTTAGAGCATCGTAGCAAATGTAGTGCGGGTGATCGACAGATACCCCCAGACGTTGACACATTTCAGCATGATTGTCTTCCATAAGCTCAACGGCATAGAGCATGTTGTTGATGATGTGATCATGATCGTGATATTCAATCAGTTTATCACGCAGAGCAATCATAAAATTACCAGAACCAGCAGAATTATCAAGAAATGTAGACTCTGGGTTCTTCAGTCTTTCTTCTGGCAGACTATTTACCATTTGACGACATACTTCAATCGGTGTGAATACTTCTTGAGTAACTTTGATGCGTTCATCAGATCTCTCAATCGAAGATCCCACCTCCTGATTGTGTTTGTTTTTGGTATTCTTCGATGATTTCACCTTTTGAGACGTGGTTTCTTCCATTTGTGTTTGCGCCAATTCTAACAAGTTCTTCCTCCAATGATATCAAAGTTTCTACTACATTTTCATTCTTTGCCTGTATAAAGAAATGATCAAGTTGTTCACCTTTCTTAGGCAGATACTTTTCAAACTCAGACCTAATCATTCTACCAGCATTGCCAGATCGAATAATAACAAGATCTACCCGCACTTTACCAGTCACGACATCCTTATAATCAAGGAAATCAAAGTCTGGGTGATTAGTAATAATCTCAATTTTCTGCCTATGATTATCACCAATACGCCACTCTTGAATAGCAGCATGAATACCAACAGGGAAAGTGCCCTTCTCACAGTCAACGTCACTCACACACTCAAGATATGGATTACGTTTGATAATCTTGTTCTGACTACCATTCTTTCTCAAAGAAATAGGCACAATCTGAAGAATCATACCATCATCTTTCAGTGTTTCAGAAGACTTTGCCAGAAAATCGATAGCAAGATTACCACCATTACCGTAAGGATAGTTACCAATAACTACATCAAACTTTTTCTTCATATCAAAAAACTCTTCTTCGGTAATAAGATTGATGTCATCAAATTTATTCCCCAACAGTTCTTTACATCCATAGAAATACTCATAGTCTTTTTCAGTATATATGTTACTGAAACCTTGCTGAACAAGGTAGTCACAGAACCGACCATAAGCATCCTTTGGAATATAAATCATAGCATCTTTCGGCAAATGTTGCAACTGATCGCACATATCATATACTGCAAAACGTTGTGGGATGCGAAACATATCCTCCTCACGTTTCTTTGCCTTCTTCTGCTCTATGCTAGGACTAATGCCAAACATCTTCTCAAAGTTATAGTAATAATCATTCAATTTCTGAATCTCATTACCAAGAATAAAGAGTGCTGTGTCAAGATCCTTAATATTAGCATTAGATACTAGCTCTGGAGATCCACCATAAGGATTTTTAATAAAACCATATTTTCGCATAACTTCCCTAATCTCATGGTCTTTAAGATCTGGATGCACATCCCAATAACGATAAAGTTTAGGTTTGTCTGGACATTTGGAATAATCACCATCATAAAATCGAATCAGTTTTTCACCTACAACCTTCCATCCCCTACCTGCTTCAGTTTGACCAATATAAAAACAAAAGTCCCTCAAACCAAGAGCAATTAGTTCAATCCAACTTTCAAATTGGTGACAATAGATTCGATTCTTTTTCTCAGTCATAGTCACATCAGAATAAAAAGGTTCATTCTCACGAATTACATCAACCAGTGCGTTAGACATTACAAAATTTCTTTCTACAATTATACAATAAAAAAAGACCCTGTAAGGGTCAGTGTGACACTTCTCAAACTGTCCCAATCAGTCTTCATAAACTAGACATTCGGGTTCTGATGGGTTAGCATCACAAAATAGTTCTAGTGGTGAGGGATCATGATGATCACCTGCCTCAATCTCTGCCTTGTGATGTTCTACATAATCTTCCAATTCATGTAGTTCACCTTCAATATGTCTCCTTTGTTGTGGAGAAATTGTTGGATTTTCAAGGATTTCTTTGTCCTTTGCGATGTGAGTTTCGATATCTTTCATTGTGTTATCGTTTTTCTGTTTTTATTTATTTTGATTCTTTGCCTTTTCTACCAAATAATCGGCAAGAGCTTCCATTCTTTCGGGGTGAATTGCACGAATACCTACTTCTTGTAGAGCAATTTTCATGCTTTTTTCTTCATTTTCGGTCAATTTCCTGCCGTTTTTTGGTAAAGTCATAGATTTCTTGTGAAGTGTTGATATTCTAACATTAGAATTCAATAGTATCTATAAATTTAAGATTTTATTCAGATTTATTCATCGGTATTGAACCAAGAACCAAACATACCACTGTCTCCGGGTTTACGATTTTCAAATTTATCGAGAATTTCATCAGTTTGGATGACTGATTCTATTTTACCAATCATATCTGCAATAGTGCTACAAACCATTGGTCTTTCTTGTCTTGCAGCAAATGCAAGTGCATTCCTCAATGATTGTTCTGCTTCTCTGAGTGATTCTTCGACTGATTGTGAGAGTGCCATAATTATTTTTCTGTTGTCAGTGGTTCAATTTTTTCCATTTCATTCCATACCCTTTTTAAGTCATCAATACTCCATTCATCATAAGTTTCTGGAGAGTTCCAAAAATCTTCCCAGTCTTTTTGAGAATTGGTGACGTCTTTATGCATGAGAATTAAGTTCGTCTTTAATTGCTTTTTCCATGAAAGATTGAATTTCTTTACTGGTCATTGTATTTAACCAACTCCAGTTAGGATCTTCTTTATCCCATTCAATATCAAATGAACCATCTTCATTCTGATGAACTTTAAGAGAATCAGCACTCATCTTTCTTAAATTGTTTACGACACTTTTTTACTTCCTTGAGTTCATCTTTTATCATTTTATATGCATCATCTGGACTAATGCGTTTTGATACTTCCATAGCAGTAATGATTTCTACTCTTGTACCAAAATGCTTTAATGCTTCTTCGAAGCAGTTCAGCTCGGAATAAATGGTAATCACCTCCTTTTATATGGTCCTAATGGTATTCTACCAGGAACAAACTGTTTACCTGGACATTCTACACTACGTTTAGTGATTTGTCCATTGTTCCACCATGTTGTGCCTTTTTGACTATAGGGATTTCCTGGAAATGGTCTACCTTTATACAACTTACTTAACTTCTCTCTAACTTCTTTTGTATGAGTTTTACCAAGCATCCCATGAATACTTGTTCTATTTTTTGCAGATTTACTCATTTTTTTCTTAGATTCATCAGTATGTCTCTTACCAGTATTTGATTCCCTAATCTTTTTTTTCGTCTCCTCACTCATTTTCCAACCAGATTTTCCATCTCCACCATCAGTTAAATTTCTCAAAATCCCTGTGCCCAAATCCTTTCTACCAAATATGGCAATCATATACTTTTCGTGCTTAAATGCTTCTTCTTCAGTAAGGTTTTGTTTCAAAAATACTCTTTTATTTTTTAGAGGCAAACCTGAATAATGAGTGTTAGGATTATCTATTCTTCTTCCCGTTCCTTTACCAATATAGTAGGGAGTTCCATCTTCACGCAAATATGCGTAAGTGTAGTATTTCATCTGATTTAATCGTGGTTATTATTATTTATTAGAAAAGGGATCTCTAAGACCCCTTTGTTTGCTTAAACAACCACGATTAAGCATCATTATTTAGATAATCACAAATCCTTATAGGATCCTCCACCAGAAACAACTATTGTATGATTATCTAGGGTTCCATCCTGCTCACATTTGAGATGAAATCGGGTCATAATGATTACATTATCCCTAACAGCACCAGTGAGCATTTGACGACCTTGTTTAGTCATCGAAGAAAACAAACCATAACGAGTTTCCCAAACATAGAAACACTCATCAATTAGTTCGGCACCTTCTGGTATAATGACTTCTGGTTTTGTATCAGTCTGAATCATTGTTCTCTTCCGGTGGTTTTTTATTAAATCCAAAAGGTCCTACTTTAGTTTCAGATCTTTTCTTCATAACAACACCAGCAAGAGACTCCATAATTTTAAGGATGTCTTCTGCCTTAGCACCTTCACCAAGTTCTTTGGCAACATAAAAATACTTATCAAAGA
>Ga0233444_10001637_pt1 | contig 24960 bp, 24 predicted proteins | sample SI_124_October20_6_FD_182792 | JGI IMG/M metagenome (GOLD analysis project Ga0233444, IMG submission 182792) | Seawater microbial communities from Saanich Inlet, British Columbia, Canada - SI_124_October2016_10_MG | ecosystem: Environmental > Aquatic > Marine > Inlet | place: Canada: British... | reverse complement strand
AAATTGATGAATGGATTCACTATTGGTCATGATTGGGGAAATTCTATCTTTATCACCTTTCATGTAATTAACAATTTTATAAGCAGGTCCCCTTCTAGAAGGATATCCTTTTTCAAATTCTTGTTCTGTTAAATATTGTAAAAATGTATTTAAGCCCTCATCCATCCAAGTCCACTGTCTTTCGTCAGAGTTAATTATCATAGGAAAATAATTATGTCCAACTTCATGAATAATAACTCCAATCATTCCATATTTTGTTCTTTCAGAGTAGGTTCCATCTTCTTCTGGTCTTCCGCCGTTAAAACAAATCATAGGATACTCCATTCCAATCCACTTGGTATGGACAGAAATTGCAACTGGATATGGGTAGTCAAAAGTATATTTTGAATAACATTTTAATGTATGTGCAACTACTTTTGTACTGTATTGTTCCCATAAGGGATTGCCTTCTTTGGGATAAAAAGACATTGCCAAAACATCTTTAGAAGCTTGTTTAACAACCATTGCATCCCAAATAAATTTTCTCGATGAAGCCCATCCAAAATCTCTGACATTTTCTGCTTTAAAGTGCCATACTTTCATAGACTTAACTACACTTTTTTCATTTTTAATGGCTTCTTTTTCATTAACAATAAAAACTGGCTCTTTTTCACTTTTTCTTGCTTTTTCCAATCTTTCTAATTGTTCTGGTGTTAATATTTCACTTGCATTCACTAGTTCTCCTGTTGCAGCTACTACATGGTCCGAGGGAACAGTTATTTTCACATCATAATCCCCAAATGGAAGTGTGAATTCACCACTTCCTAAAAACTGCTTATTTTGCCATCCCTCGGTATCGTTATATACACACATTCTAGGGAAAAATTGAGCTATAGTGTATAGGTAATTTCCATCTTTTTCAAAATACTCATATCCAGATCTTCCACCTATTTCCAATCGGTTATTAATGTTGTACCACCAATCAATAGTAAATTCAAAGCTCTCTTTAGATTTAAGAGGTTTGTCTAAATTTATTCTCATCATGGTTTGGTGAATGGTGTAGGATAGAGGATTACCATCTTTATTTAATACTTTCATAATATTAAATCCACCTTCAAATTCAGGGTCCATATTGAGAATACTCCTAGTATTAATAGACTTAATATTTCCTGTTTGGATTTTATAACTATCAGAGTTTTGAGCACGTTTGTTTTGGTCTAATTGAATCCATAAATATTCTAATTTATCTGGACTATTGTTATGGTATTTTATTGTTTCACTTCCAGTTATTTTTTGTTGTTGATCGTTCAATGTAATGCTCATTACATAATCGGCTTCGTTTTGGTAATATTCATGACCAGGTGCTCCTGCAGCAGTTCTAAAAACATTTGGAGATGCAACCTCCTCTTTAAGTTGTTTGAATTTATTGTAGTTCAAGTTCTTATTTTGAGCAAATAAAAAAGTAGGAGATAAAACAATTATAAAAATCGATAGATATTTATTGAAAGACATAAGATTTTTTGTTTTTATTGAAAGTGAAACTTGATTTAATAAAGCCATTTAAATTTACAATGTTTTGCTGATTGGGTAACCAATTGACTAACAAATCATTATTTACATTGATATATTTTATGTTTTTTTTATACTTACCCTCTAAGTAAATAAGTAAACTGCCATCTAGGTTTATCTCATTGCCTATAATTTTAAGTTCAGTTTTTGAGTCCTTTTGAGAAATTGAAAAATGTTTGTCCAAATAGAATTTAATTTCCTGAGAATCGTAATATTCTTTTTTCTCTTGGAATATAGATTTTATGGATTTATTCATTTCTTTTTTATAAACATATTCAAAATCATGGGCGATTAGTTCAATACTAATTTCTAAGGCTTCATTTTCTTTAGCCATAATTTCGGTAATTGATACATATGTTTCGTGTTTTGATGGCGAAAAAAGATAGGTAAATAATAATAAAAATATATTTAAATAAAATTGCATTTACTGTAATGTTATTTCGTTAATGAATGAATTTGTTTTAGTTTAAAAGCGTAATTCTTAGACTTTAATTTGTCAATTTTCTGATTGTCATTAAATATGAACTTATCTACGAAATAAATCCTCTTAGGTTGAATCTTTTTGTCTTTTAATAACTTAATAGATTCTTTCAATAAATTTATTTTAATCTTCTTTAATGCAATTAAGATAATTTCTTCACCAAATTTATCATTTTTAATTTTGTCTACGAAAAAATTATTATCACCTAATAATTTTAAAATTTTATTTTCAACTTCTTCAGGGTTTATTTTTAGTCCTCCAGAATTAATGATATTATCAGTTCTATTTAAAAATAGAAACTCTTTATTACTTAAAATTTTTACTTTATCATTAGTTACTAAGTTTTCAATTTCTAATCTTTTAGAATTTATAATTAATTGATTTTTATTGTTTGCTCTAACTTCAACATCTTTGAGACACTTATAGGGTGTTTTATTAGTACAGTCTTTGAGATTTCTTAGTGCGATATGAGAAATTGTTTCTGTCATACCGTAAGTTTGATAGCAGTTGGTAGTTAGGTTTTGAATTTTAGAAATTAAGTTTTTAGATACCAATCCTCCTCCAATTATAGTTAGTTTTATTTTTTTAAAAATATCTATCTTTTCTAAAAGATAATTTAATTGTAAAGGAGTAAGTGCAATAAAATCTATTTCTGTATCTAGTTCGTTAATTGGATTTACAGATGGCTTACATAACACAATCTTACTTTTGGATAAAATAGCTCTTATCAACATCATTTTCCCACCTATATATTTTACAGGTAAACAGCTTAGAAAGGTAGAATTATCTTTAATCTCAAAATAGCCCAATGTATTTTTTGCACTTGCTATCATTTGCTTTTTATAAATGCCTATTTTTTTTGGATTTCCAGTAGAACCTGACGTATATACGGTAATTTTGTTTTCTCCTGATTTCCAAAATGATAACAACTTATGAATTTCCGGATCTATTTCATCTAAAATAGCTTTGTTTAGATTAAATATTTCTTTATAATCGGTAGTTATCATTTGACTTTTTCAAAATTTGACAAATCCCATGATTTATTTTTTTTATAAAAAATATTTTCACCTTCAATTTCTAGAGGAGATGGAATATTATTACTGAAAAGTTGTCCAGTTCCTAATCCCTGGGGAAGGTGGAGCTGATAATTTGCACAAAATTGGGCAATTGCACTTAATCCTACATTAGATTCTAGAGCAGATGTTACCCACCAATTTATATCATTTTCATTAGCAATGTTAATCCATTTTTTGGTTGCCTCAAATCCTCCAATAAGAGTAGGTTTTAAAACAAGAAAATGAGGTGAAATATATTTAATAAACTCATTTTTTTCTTTTTTTAATTGTATTAATTCCTCGTCTAAAGCAATTGGAATTGGAGATTTTTCGCAAATTTCTTTTAAAGAATCCCATTGATTTATTGCAATAGGTTGTTCTATAGAATGAATCTCTAATTTTCCTAAGGTGTTTAATTTTTGCAAAATATCTTTAGTGGAGAATGCTCCATTCGCATCCACTCTTATTTCTAATATTTTAGAATTAAATTGTTTTCTAATGTTTTTTAAAATGGAAATTTCTTCTTTAAAATCTATAGATCCTATTTTTAGTTTCAAACAACTAAACCCTTTTTCAATTTTAGATTTTATTTGATTTACCATAAAATCTCTATCCCCCATCCAAATAAGCCCATTGATTTTTATTGGTTTTCCCTCAACAAATGAATTCTGATAAATTATTCTTTTTCCTCCATTTTTTAGGTCATTTAGTGCATTTTCAATTCCAAAATTTATACTTGGAAATAAGGACAAATCAAGATTAGATAAATCATTAATTGATTCTTGAACTTTTTTTAGTTGATCCATCATCTTATCTCCAGATTCTATGCTAAGTCCTTCAATTGGTCCACATTCACCCAAACCAAAAATACTTGGGTTGTCGTTATGGTATATTTTAATGTACCATGTAGGTTTGTTTTTTAAGACCCCTCTTGATGTTCCACCTGGGATTATGAAAATAAGATTGTGGTAAAATATTTCAGCTGCTAACATTTGAAATTTTTAAAAACCATTAGTTATCCAACTTACTAAATTCAGAGTTGTTACTGATAAACTCTGGAATTATTTTTTTCATAGATTTTACAATCTTATCATTTTCTTGAGTTTGGATAGATTGTTCTATTTCATCAATTATTTTTACAGTTTCATTGAAATTAATATTAGTTACTTTACCTATTAATATTTTTGGATGATGTGTTTTTGAGGTAGTTTCATTTTTATTTAATTTCTCTTCAAACATCTTTTCACCAGGTCTAAGTCCAGTGAATTTAACTTCTATATCTTTATTTATTTTCAATCCTGCTAATTGAATCATTTTATGTGCCAAATCAATTATTTTAATACTTTTTCCCATTTCAAAAACATAAATTTCTCCTCCATCTCCCATAGAAGATGCCTCTAAGACCAATTGGCAAGCTTCCTGTATTGTCATAAAGAATCTGGTTACTTCTGGGTCTGTGACTGTAATTGGTCCACCATTATTTAATTGTTTTTTGAATAAAGGAATTACCGAACCGTTACTCCCCAAAACATTTCCAAATCTAGTTATAATAAACTTTGTTTTATTTTCTCTATTTAATGACTCACAATACATTTCTGCCAATCTTTTAGACGCTCCCATAACATTAGTTGGATTAACTGCTTTGTCAGTAGATATCAGAACAAACTTTTCGACTTTAAACTCTACTGCTAAGTCTGAAACAATTCTTGTTCCTATGAGGTTGGTTCTTACAGATTCCGAAGGATTGAGTTCCATTAGTGGAACATGTTTGTATGCTGCTGCGTGATAGACAAAATCTGGTTGATGGGTAAGAAAAATATTTTTCATTCTTTCTTTTCTTGTAACATCTCCTATTATAATTTCAAGATTGGCTTTTAAATTTATCAAATCTTGATTTAAGTCGTACAGTGGGCTTTCGGCTTGATCTAAAAGAATTATTTTCTTGGGTTTTAATTTTGTCAATTGTCTTACTATTTCACTTCCAATAGATCCTGCTGCACCTGTAACTAGAATCGTTTTATTTTCTATTTCGTCTTTCGTTTTCTTATTGGAAAGTTCAATAGGTTTTCTTCCCAACAAGTCATTAATATTAATATCTTTTATTTGTTTGGTAGAGAAGTTCCCATCATACCAATCTTCGACACTTGGAACTGTTTTTACTTTAATTTGATTTTCTAAGCAAAAATCAACTAAATGTTGTTTGTTTTCTAGAGAAGGGTCTTTTATGGCTATAATAACCGTACTTATTTTTAGTTTTTCAATATGGGACTCTAGGTTTTTTGGATGAATTATTTTTTTTCTGTCAACCAACAAATTCTCTTTCTTTATATCATCATCTATAAACCCCTCAATATTGTAATAGCTATTATCGTCTTTTTCCAGATTTGTTTTGGTTATCATACCCATTTTACCAGAACCATAAATTAGAATATTTATTTTTTCTCCCTTTTTTTTATTGTTACTGAAAAAAATTTGTTTGATTGATAATCTTGAAGAAAGCAACAAAAACAAGGTTCCTAAATACTCGATAATTATTACAGATTTTGGAAGAATGACTCTTCCATCTATGAAATTAAACTTCAGAATAGAGAGAAAACTAATTAAAATAGTACCTAAAGTAATTGTGAAGAAAATTCGATGGGCATCGTCGTTTGAAAAATGCCTAATAATTCCTTTATGAGTTTTTGCAATTAAAAAACTAAAAAATCTAATGGATAGAAGAACAGGAACTCCAATAATAAGAGTATCGTACTCTTTTACCAAAAAAAGATCGTAAAAGTCAATAAAATCAAATCTTATTAAATACGCTAGAATTAACGATAAAAAAGTTAAGGTAATATCGATTAATAATATTAATTTCTTTGGCAAATACCATCCTGGATTCATATTGTTACAAATATAAATTTAAAAATTCAGTCTGAAATTTACTTTAACTATAATTGTAATTTAAATCAAAGAATTTATTTACTTTAAGTAGTTATAACAAAATCATTTTTATTTTTACTTCCTAATCTACCAGTCCAATTTTGAAAAAGATTTTATTTCTTGCACATCACCGTATCGACAGAAGTCCTGGACAAAGATATAGGTTTGAGCAGTTTTTTGATTATTTAGAAACTAATGGTATTCAATGTTACTTAGCTAATATCATCAACGAAAAAGATGAGAAAGCTTTATATCATTCTAAAAATATTTTAAAAAAAGTAAGAGTTGGTGTTAACTCATTCTTTAGAAGATGGAAACATATAAAAGATATTGAAAGTTTTGATTTAGTAGTTATTTATAGGGAAGTAATTCCGACAAAATCAACTTTATTTGAGAATTACATTTCAAAAAAAAATATTCCTATAGTCTATGATTTTGACGACGCAATTTGGGTAAAAGATGTTTCAGATGTCAATAAAAAAATCTCTTTTTTGAAAGATGAAAAAAAGATTGAAAAAATTATACCGCTTTGTAAGCATATAACTTGTGGTAATGAATATTTGGCAAATTATGCTTCAAAGTTCAATTCAAATATTACCATTATTCCATCAACTGTAGATACAGATATTTATAAGCCCATTGAAAAAATTAATAAAAATGGCCAAGTAAAAATAGGGTGGGTTGGTAGTCACACCACTGTCAAACATTTTGAAATGATTACCGATGTTTATTTGAAATTAAAATCTAAATACAAGGATAAAATTGATTTTGTTCTAATCGGAGATGAAAATTACCACAACAAGCAGCTAGGGATAAAAGGCCTTAAATGGGAAAATAAAATGGAAGTTGAGTTGTTTAATTCCTTTGACATAGGAATAATGCCTCTCCCCAATAATGAATGGGCCAAAGGTAAATGTGGAATGAAAGGTTTACTCTATATGTCTGTAGGAATCCCTTCTGTAATGTCAAATGTTGGAATGAATAAGGATATTATTGAACATGGTGAAAATGGTTTTTTACCAGTTGGTGAAAAGCAGTGGGTAGAAGTATTGTCAAAACTTATTGAGAATAAAGAATTAAGAAAAAAAATAGGGGACAAGGGACGAGAAACTGTTTTAGAAAAATATTCAAAAAATAAAATTAAAAAGACTTATTTAGATTTGTATACTTCCTTAATGAAATAAATAAATGAAAAAAACAGCACTTTATAAAAAGCATATTGAATTGGGAGCAAAAATGGTTCCTTTTGCAGGGTATGAGATGCCAGTACAATATTCTGGAGTTAATTCGGAACATAAAAATGTAAGAGAAAATGTTGGAGTATTTGATGTTTCTCACATGGGTGAGTTTTTGGTAAAAGGGGAAAACGCATTAGAGTTAATTCAGAAAATATCTAGCAACGATGCATCTGAATTGTTTCCAGGAAGAGCTCAATATGCCTATTTACCAAATAATAATGGAGGAATAGTGGACGACATGATAACCTACATGATAGATGAAAATTATTATATGTTGGTAGTAAATGCCTCAAATATTGAAAAAGATTGGGAATGGATAAACCAGCAAAATAACTGTAATGCTCAATTAGAAAACATTTCTAATAATACATCTTTAATTGCTGTTCAAGGACCCAAAGCGACAGATCTACTTCAAGAATTTACAGACTTAAATCTTTCCGAAATTAAATTTTATCATTTCAAATATGGAAATTTTTTAGGATTCAAAGACATTATTTTTTCAGCAACAGGCTATACAGGATCTGGTGGGTTCGAGCTTTATGTTCCCAATGAAATTGCAGAAGATATTTGGGATTTAATATTTAAATCTAATAGTAAATTTGAAGTTCTTCCTGCTGGATTGGCCTCAAGAGATACTTTAAGATTAGAAATGGGGTATTGTTTGTATGGAAATGACATCAATGATAACACTTCACCTATTTCTGCTGGTCTTGGTTGGGTAACTAAATTTTCCAAATCATTTATAAGTGATGATATAATTAAAAAAGACAAAGAAAATGGAACAGAATACAAACTAGTTGCTTTTGAATTGTTAGAAAGAGGAATACCCAGAAAAGACTATGAAATTCAGGATTTAAATGGAACTCTGATTGGTCATGTAACATCTGGAACAATGGGGCCTTCAGTTGAAAAAGCAATTGGAATGGGCTACGTAAAATCTAATTATTCAGAATTGGGAAATAAAATATTTTTAAAAATTAGAAATAAACTTATTCCAGCACAATTAGTTAAGCTGCCTTTTTATAAAAAAAAATGATTAAGAAACCAAAGGTAGAAGTCTGCTTTACTCCTAATCTTTTTCCTTTGTATGCCGAGGATTTTGAAGTAGTAGTAGTAATCGATGTTCTTAGAGCAACTTCTGCTATATGTACAGCTTTTCATTATGGAGTAGAAAAAATCATTCCAGTTAGCACTTTACAGGAAGCCAAAGAATATAAAAATAAAGGTTTCTATGTAGCTGCAGAAAGAAAAGGAAAAGTTGTTGATGGTTTTGATTATGGAAATTCTCCATTAAGTTACCGTAACGATAAGTTAATGGGAGAAACATTAGTTCTCACTACCACTAATGGAACAAAAGCAATAAATATTGCCAAGGACATAGAACATTTATTAATAGGTTCATTTTTGAATTTAAATGCCATCTGTACATACCTTACTGATCTTAATAAAAGTGTATTATTACTTGGTTCGGGCTGGCAAAATAAATTTTGTTTAGAAGACTCTATATGTGCAGGAGCAATTAGTGAAAATTTACTTAAGACAAATAATTTTGAAAGTTTTAATGATTCGACTATTGCCGCTAAGTATCTTTATCTTTCTGCTAGAACTAATTTTTATGGATATCTAAAGGCATCTTCTCATAGAAAAAGATTAAAAAATTTAAATCTAAATGAAGATATTAAATACTGTTTGACTGCCAACCAGACAGATGTTGTACCCTACAGAGAAGATTATTATTTAAAAAAACTTTCTTAAAATAAATGAAGATCGTTCTATCTCCAACTAAAACCATGATGAATTCACAATTTAAAATTGAAGATTCACCTAGTTCTATTCCTTTTTTTCAAAAAGAGGCAATAAATATTCATCAATTATTAAAAGGTTTTTCAAAGCAGAAGATTAAAGCTTTAATGAAATTAAGTGAAAATCTAAATACTCAAACCATCCATGATATTCAGCTTTGGGATTCTGATAAGTCCTATAAAACACCTGCTGTTTTTGCATACCAAGGTACTTCTTTCAAATATTTAGAGCCTCAAAAATGGAAATTATCAGATGCGGAGTATGCTCAAAATCATTTGTTGATTTTAAGTGGTCTTTATGGAATTCTTCGTCCATTTGATTGGATTAATAAATATAGACTAGAAATGGGTCTAAAATTTGAAATAGAGTCAAGTAAAAGCTTGATCCAATTTTGGAAAGATAAAATGACTAACTACTTTAATTCTTTTGAAGATAATTCAATAATAAATTTAGCAAGTAAAGAGTATTCTAATGTTATGATTAATAAGAGAATTAATAGTACTATAGTTGATTGTACATTTTATGAAAAATCCAACAATTCACTGAAGGTAGTAGGGAGCTATTCAAAAGCAGCAAGAGGATGTATGGCAAATTTTATTGTAAAAAATAAACTAGAAAGTATCGAAGACTTGAAGGAATTTAAGGAATTGGGATATAATTTCTCTTATAATGAATCTAGCAATAAAAAATTTGTTTTTGTTAGGTAAATTTATTTTTTAAGGCTTGCAAAATCTTTGGCAAAATAGGTCAAAATTATGTCTGCACCAGCTCTTTTAATGCTTGTAAGAACTTCAATAAAAGTTTGGTTGTAATCTAACCATCCTTTTTCTGCAGCTGCACGTACCATGGCATATTCACCGCTAACATTGTAAGCACTTACTGGGAGGTTAGAATTTTTTTTAATAGTTTGAATCACATCTAAGTAGCTTAAAGCTGGTTTGACCATTAAAATATCAGCTCCCTCAAGTTCATCAAGTTCAGCTTCAATAAGACTTTCACTTTTGTTTCTTGGATCCATTTGATAGGTTTTCTTATCTCCATGCTTTGGTGCTGAATCTAAAGCATCTCTAAATGGACCATAAAATGCACTTGCGTATTTGGCAGTATAACTCATTATACTTGTATTTGTAAATTGATTTTCGTCTAATATTTCTCTAATAGCACCAACTCTACCGTCCATCATATCTGAAGGACCAATAATGTCAATTCCAGCTTCTGCCTGAGCAAGAGCCATTTTGCAAAGTATTTCAAGAGATTGGTCGTTGTCAATATTTCCATCAATTACTAACCCATCGTGTCCATCTGTAGAATAAGGATCCATAGCAACGTCACTCATTATGGTGAATTCAGGAAATTTACTTTTAATAGTTTGAATGGCTTTTAAATAAAAACTATTTGAACTATAGCTGTAAGTAGCTTTTTTGTCTTTGTGATGATTCTCCACAGCTGGAAATAGGACAAAATTATAAATACCTATTTTTCCACAAGCTTCAATTTCTTTAAGCAATAAATCTATTGTCCATCGAAAACAATTTGGCATAGATTTAATAGGGAGCTTTTTATTTACACCATCTACTAAAAAAAGAGGGTATATTAAGTCCTGTTTATTAAGATTGGTCTCAGCAACCATTTCTCTAATATTTGCTGATTTTCGGTTCCTTCTTGGTCTTTGATTCATTTACTTTAAGTAGTTAAAAGTCTGATCTTTTTTAAGGGAAATTAAGGTTTGATAAATTAATTCTATAACAGAGTTAACATCGTCTTTAGAACACATTTCTACAGTTGTATGCATATATCTAAGAGGTAAAGATATTAGGGCAGATGCAACCCCCATATTTGAGTAAGCAAATGCATCGGTATCTGTTCCTGTACTTCTTGAGGCAGCTAATCTTTGAAAGTCGATTTTATTTTTTTTGGCTTGGTCAATAATAAATTTTAATAGATTGTTTTGAACTGCCGGTCCATAGGTCAGAACAGGTCCTTTCCCGGAAGATAAGTCCCCTTCTACTATTTTTTTAATCATAGGTGTATTGGTGTCGTGACAGACATCAGTTACAATAGCTATATCTGGTTTAATTCTTTCAGCAATCATTTGTGCACCTCTTAAACCAATTTCTTCTTGAACAGCATTGGTAATGTAAAGTCCAAATGGAAGTTTTACTTTATTTTCATGCAATAGTCTAGCTACTTCAGCAATCATAAATCCACCCATTCTGTTATCTAGAGCTCTTCCAACATAATTGGATTTATTTAAAATCATAAATTCATCTTCATAGGTTACAACACAACCAACATGAATTCCCAATGCCTCTACTTCTTTTTTACTTCCACAACCGCAGTCTAAAAATATATTATCTGTTTTGGGAGATTCTTCTTTTACACCTCCACGTCTTGTATGGATTGCAGGCCATCCAAAAACAGCTTTAACCATTCCTTTGTCTGTATGAATATTTACACGTTTGGATGGTGCAATTTGGTGATCGCTTCCTCCATTTCTTCTTAAATAGATAAATCCTTTTTCTGTGATATAGTGAACAAACCATGAAATCTCATCTGCGTGAGCTTCAATAACTACTTTGTATTTTGCCTCTGGATTTATTACTCCTACTACAGAACCGTATGTATCTACAATATGAGAATCTATATAAGGCTTAATATAGTCTAGCCAAACTTTTTGTCCTTCACTTTCAAAACCTGTAGGGGAAGCAGTATTTAGATATTTTTCTAGAAATTTCTCTGAATTTATAGAAATATGATTAATCTTTTTTTTTGCCATTTATTTAAAATAGTTTTTTACTTTTCTTTTCAACTAAAAGAAAATTTACACCAAAGTCAAAATCTTGAGATCTGTTTTTAAAGTCTCCAAATGTACTACCACCATTTAAAACTTTTTGCCCTTGTTCAATTAAAAAATCAAAACCTATTGATATTTTCTCTGTAAGATGGTAATCTATTCCAGCACCGCCTACCCAGCCCCAATCAATTTTATCAAGATTATCAACACTAAAATCAAATGCATTGTCAGTAATTTCAACTTGATTACCATCTACATCGATAAGTTTAGATCTATTTTTTAAAAGAAAAGCCATATAAGGACCGAAGTTAATATCAAACTTTAATTTTTTTCCAAATCCCAAATGAAAAAATGCAGGAATATCAAAGTAATTTATCATTTGTTTAACGTCTCCACTTATAACAGCATCAACTCCATCTCTAAGGCCATCTAATTCAATATTTGACATTTCAAATCCCTTGCTGGCAATGTCAAAATCACCTTTAATACATAAAAACCTATTGAAATTATATATAAAAGTTCCTCCATAGAGTGTACCCAATTTACTATTTAAAGTATAATCTTGATTAAGTACATTTTGAGAAATTTCAGCAAAATTTAATCCTCCGTTAAGTCCTATTTCTATTCTGTGAACCTTTTTCTTTTCTTTGTCATCGTCTCCTTCTAATAATTTTATTTCACTTATAATTTTATTGTAATCGGTGTATTTGTCTTGACAAAAACCCATAATTGGAAGTAGTGTAAAGAGGTATATAATTTTTTTCATGGTGCTTGTTTTTCTATAATAATTTTGAATTGACCAATGTCAACTTTATAAAAATAACAATTATTAGTGCTAATTAAAAGAAAGTTGAATAATAACCGGTTTTTAAATAATAAATATTATTTCATTATTATCCATTTAAATTGGTAAACAATCTTTATAGTATTTCTTGATTTTGTAGTTTTGGTCATGCAAAAAATAGTTAAACCTTACAACAACTCTCAATTATCCAAAAAAAAACAAGTTGAAGAGATGTTTGACAATATTTCCAGTAATTATGATTTTTTAAATCATTTTTTAAGTTTTGGTATTGATCATATTTGGAGAAGAAAAACTATTCGTTTAATGCAGGCTAAAAAGCCTAAGGTAATTTTGGATGTTGCTACTGGTACCGGAGATTTAGCTTTTGCAGCTTATAAAAAATTAAATCCTGATAAAATTATTGGATTGGATCTTTCTAATGGAATGTTGGAAGTGGGTAGAAATAAGATAAAGAAAAAAAAATTAGAAGATAAATTAGAGTTTGTTCAGGGCGACTCAGAAAATCTTCCATTTGAAGATAATTTTTTTGATTCAGTTATGGTGAGTTTTGGCGTTAGAAATTTTGAAAATTTAAATATGGGTTTAAAAGAAATTTTCAGAGTTTTAAAACCTGGAGGAAATATATTCGTTTTAGAGTTTTCCAAACCAAAAAAATTTCCAATAAAACAGCTATTTGGATTCTATTCCAAGGCAATTTTACCTATTATAGGAAGCTTTTTTTCTAAAGACAAGTCTGCTTATCATTATCTTCCAGCATCAGTAGATGCTTTTCCAGAAGGAAATAATTTTACCAACGAATTAGATAAAGTAGGTTTTTCTAATTCTTTATATAAAACTTTAACAGGTGGAATTTCTTCAATATATATTGCTGAAAAACCTTAGTTAAATCTCTTTTATTATATTTGATTCCAAATGAAAAGGAAATTCTTATTATTTGTAATTCTATTATCTTTTGGCAGTTTGTTTAGTCAGTCTTCAAACCTAGGAAATTTTGATGATAAACCATTTCATTTTGGCTTTGCCCTTGGCTTTAATCAACCAGGATTCTATTTGGAAAAAAGTTCAAGCCATAAATTTTTTGATGATTCATTACAGTCATTACTAGTAAGTTCTAAAGGAGGTTTTACCTTAGGGGTTATTACGTCTTTGAATATAAATGAAAATTTTAAAATAAGATTTGTTTTACCTTCTTTATCATTTCAAGAAAGTGAAATGGAATACACCTACTTAAATCCTTCAAATTTCCAACAAACGGTTTATGTTAAGTCCATAAGACCAGTATATTTAGATTTCCCTGTACTTTTAAAATTTAGGACCAATAGAATCAACAATTTTGCAGTTTATGGAATTGCAGGTTTAAGATATGGAATTGATATGTCTTCAAACATTGATGTAAATAATTCCATTGACCTAGAAGATCAGGTAATTAAATTAAATAAGTATGATTTTGGATCTGAAGTTGGGGGAGGAGTAGATTTATTTTTAGAATATTTTAAATTGGGAATCGAATTAAAACTAGGTAGCGGAATGAGAAATATGCTTTATGTCACTCCAGGTGAAGAACCTACTAAATTTGACAATGCTATAGAGTCCTTAAGGTCAAGAGTTTGGACACTTTCATTTACTTTTGAGGGTTAATTTTTCCAATTCATTCAATATTATTCCTGTTGCAACACTTACATTTAAAGATTCTGCTTTGCCATTACCAGGAATTCTAATAGTGTTTTTAAGTTTTTTTTTAATATTTTTTGAAACCCCGTTAGACTCATTTCCAATGACAATTATAGAATTAGTTTCGAGTTTTACAGAATCAATATTATCACCTGTTAAAGAACTGCCAAATGTAATATGTTGTGGGAAAAGTTGTTGAAGTTCTTCAAAATCAATGTAATGGCAATTAACTCTAAAAATAGAACCCATACTGGCCATAATAGACTTGCTATTGAAACAATCTACAGTGTTTTTTGAGCAAAATAGTTGCTTATATCCAAACCAATCAAGAGTTCTTACAATAGTTCCAAAATTACCAGGGTCGTTTACATTGTCTAGGAAAATTAATGGCTTTTTATCCTTTCTATTAATTTTGTAAGTAGGTATTTTACATATTGCAACTACATTACTTGGACTTTTCAAATGACTTATTCTGGCAATTTCTTTCTTGGAACATACTGTAGATAAAGGGAATTTGTCCTGAAAGTCTTTAGTTGTAATAATAGATTCAAATTCAAAATCATTTTTTAGAAGTTCTTTACAAATTTTCTCACCTTCAACTACAAATAATTGATGTTCTTTTCTTTTAATTTTCCGATTCAGAGAACTAAATTTTTTTAAATCGCTATTGCTGATGGTCATATTGTTACTTTTGTAATGTGAAGGCTAATATGAATATAGTAAGATTTAATATATATAAATTTCTTGAAAATTTTATTTTCTTCTTTTTATTTATTTTTATTTTTAGTTCGTGCTCTATTACAAAGCACGTTCCAGAAGATGAATATTTACTTAGAAAAGTAAAAATTCAAGTTTTAAATAGTAATAATTCCAATACTATTTCTAAAGAGGAACTTTACAATCTTTTGTTGCAAAAACCCAATCGCAAAGTTTTTTCAAATTATCGACTTTACTTAAGACTTTATAATTTATCCAATCAACAAAGAATAGACCAAAAAATCAATAAGAAACAGATTAAAATAGATAAGGTAAATCATAAGATTAAGCAACAAAATAGAAGCTCTTTGATTTTGGATAGTAATTATATTCAAAAACCATTGAAAGAACGGAAACTAGTATTTGGTGAAAGAATCCAAAACGCTGGTGAAGCCCCAGTAATTTTCAGTGCTTTAAAGTTAAATAGAACTAAAGAACAATTGAAAAAACATCTTTTTAATAAAGGCTATTTTAAAAGCGAAATTACAGACTCAATATTTATTTTAGATAATGGTCAAATAGATATTCAATATTTTATCAAATTAAGAGATCCAATGTATCTAAATGCTATAAAATACCACTGTCCAGAAGTACTAATATCGAGTTACTTAGACTCTATTAAAAGTAATTCATTTTTAAAAAAGGGAGCGATTTTTGACACCGATAATTTAGTAAAAGAAAGAAATAGAATAAATGATTTTCTGACCAATAGTGGTTTTTACAATTTCAATAAGGAATTTATCTATTTTGATATTGATACCAATTATGTTTCAAACACTGTAAATATTACATTGGGAATTCAGAATTACAAAAAAATTGATAAAATCAAAAACAGTTTTCAAGACTTAACTCATAGGCAGTTTAAGATTTCTAAGGTAAATATTCAAATTGGAGACTCAAGTAAGTTTAACAATATTGCTAAGTTAGATAGTATTGAAAATTCCTTTTTTAAGATTGTCAATTACCAACCAATAAATTTTAAAAACAAAGTATTTAAAAATTCTATTTTCTTCAAAAAAGATGATTATTATAAAAAAAGTATTGCCCAGCAAACTTACAGAAGTCTAATTTCTCTTGGTCTTTTTAAATATGTTAATATTAGTTTTGATACACTAACAGAAAATAAACTTGTAGGTAATATTGAATTAACCCCTTCAAAAACTCAAAATCTTTCTTTGTCTTTAGATGGAACCAATAACGAACGTTTATTTGGTTTTCTTGGGGGGATTGATTATTTTCATAACAACCTTTTTCATGGAGGTGAAAAAATATTAATTTCTCTAAAGAGTAGTTTTGAAATACAACTTTTACTAACAGACAGTAAAGAAACTGGAATTTCTAACAAACCAAATACAACGGAATTTGGTCCAGAATTCCATTTTTATTTACCAAAATATTTTCTAATAAATAAAATTGGAAATTTAAGTAAGCATATTAATCCAATAACCGAATTCACGGGAGCATTCAATATACAAGACAGACCTGATTATTACAGAAGAAACCAAGAACTTTCTTTTGGATGGGTTTTTCACGAAAATAAGACAACAACTTGGCATATTAATCCACTTTTAATTTCTATTGTAGATATTGAAATTAATAGTGACTTTCAAACTCAGATTGAGTCTTATAATGACCAATATATTCTTTCTAGTTTTCAAGATCATGTTGTTGCAGGTGGAGTATTTTCATTTGAGTACAATGGTCAAAACTTAAGTTATAATTCTAATTCTCTTTATTTCAAAACTACGTTTGAATCTGCTGGAGGTATGTTGTTTAATTTTCATAAGTTAATTAATAAGGAAAAAAATCCACTAACTGACAGTTATGATTTTTTAGGAATTAGGTATGCTCATTTCCAAAAAGCTACATTAGATTTAAGGTATTACCAGGGATTATCTGATCGTTCAAAAATTATATATCGTATTTATTCTGGAATTGGAGTTCCGAAGAAAAACTTGAGTGATGCTCTTCCATTTGAGAAAAGTTTTTTTGCTGGTGGTTCAAATAGTCTTAGGGCTTGGCGCGCAAGGTCTTTGGGTCCAGGAAGTTATTATGATACTCTAAAAAGGTATGATAAAATCGGAGATATAAAATTTGAAGGTAATTTGGAGGCACGTTTCCCAATATCAAAATGGATAGAAGGTGCTTTTTTTGTGGACTTTGGAAATATTTGGTTAGTTGGCTACGATTCATTACGTCCAGAGGGAAAGTTTAATTGGAATAATGTGATGGATGATATTGCTATTGGTACTGGATTTGGTTTAAGATTAAACTTTGAATTCTTCATCTTAAGAGCAGATCTAGCAATTCCTTTTAAAAATCCAGGAATCCCAGATAATGAAAACCAATGGATCTTTAAAAGTGATAATCAAGCCCATTTCACCCCTTTGTTAAACCTAGGAATTGGCTATCCTTTCTAAAAAGTTTTATTTGTCTCAACCATCAATTTTTATAGATTTGTTTGAGAAATATAATTTTAATAAAAATCTATAATAAAAATTACAATAAATGAGTTTGATAAAGCCAGGTGTTGCTACAGGAAATGAAGTACAAGAAATTTTTAAACTAGCCAAAAGTAAAGAGTTTGCTCTTCCAGCAGTTAATGTAATTAGCTCTAGTAGTATAAATGCTGTTTTAGAAACCGCAAAAGAATTAAATGCCCCTGTTATAATTCAGTTTTCTAATGGTGGAGCAGTTTTTAATGCAGGCAAAGGTTTAGATAACGAAAATCAATCTGCAGCTATTGCTGGCGCTATTGCCGGTGCAAAACATGTTCATACTATGTCCAAGGCTTATAGTGTTCCTGTTATTTTGCATACAGACCACTGTGCAAAAAAACTTCTTCCATGGTTAGATGGGTTAATTGAAGCAAGTGAGATTAATTTTAAAGAAAAAGGTTATCCTCTTTTTAGTTCTCATATGATCGATCTTTCAGAAGAGTCTATTGAAGAAAATATGGCTATATGTAAAAAATATTTGGAGAGAATGTCTAAAATAGGAATGACGTTAGAAATAGAATTGGGAATTACTGGTGGTGAAGAAGATGGAGTTGATAATACAGATGTTGACGATTCCAAGCTTTATACTCAGCCTGAGGAGGTTGCATATGCCTATGAACAGCTTATCCAAGTTAGCGAAAAGTTTACTGTTGCTGCTGCATTTGGAAACGTTCATGGTGTTTACAAACCAGGAAATGTCAAACTAACTCCAAAAATTCTCAAAAATTCTCAGGAATTTATTTCAAAAAAATATAATCTAGAACACAATTACATAGATTTTGTTTTTCATGGTGGTTCAGGATCGTCTGTTGAGGAAATTAGAGAAGGAATTAGTTATGGAGTCATAAAAATGAATATCGACACTGATTTACAATATGCTTATATGGAAGGAATAAGAGATTATTTTAATGATAAATCTCAGTACCTGAAAACACAAATTGGAAATCCTGATGGAGAGGATGTTCCTAATAAAAAACATTACGATCCTCGGAAGTGGGTAAGGGAAGCAGAACTAACTTTTAAAGATCGATTAAAGCAAGCATTCAAAGATTTAAATAATATCAACACCCTATGAGTGAACAAGCCCAAAACCCTTGGTTTAAAAGAAAGCTTAAAGGCATAATAACACCAAGTAGAGAAAAAAAAGAAACTCCGGATGGTTTCTGGTATAAAACTCCTTCAGGAGATGTTATTGAAAAAACAGAATTAAAAGAAAACTTTTTTGTCACTCCAAAAGAGGGCTACCATGTGAGAATTGGTTCAAAAGATTATTTTGATATAATTTTTGATGACCAAAAGTTTACCTTAATAGCAGATAATTTAACTCCAAAGGACAAGCTGAAATTTGAAGACAAGAAAAAATATAGCGATAGAATCAAAGAGTCAAAGAAAAAAACTGGTCTTAATGATGCCATGCGAAGTGCCTATGGAAAAACGTCTGGAGAAGGCATTGTGGTAGCTTGTATGGATTTTTCATTTATTGGAGGTTCCATGGGAAATGTGATGGGTGAAAAAATTGCTAGATCTGTGGAATATGCGATTGAAAAAAAATGTCCATTTATGTTAATTTCAAAATCTGGAGGAGCAAGAATGATGGAGGCAGGCATATCTTTAATGCAAATGGCAAAAGCTACAGCAAAACTTACCCAGCTTTCTAAAGCCAAATTACCTTATATTTCTTATTTAACTGATCCAACAACTGGTGGAGTGACAGCTTCTTTTGCAATGCTAGGAGATTTAAACATTGCCGAACCAGGAGCTTTAATTGGTTTTGCTGGACCAAGAGTTATTAAAGAGACTATAGGAAAAGATTTACCGGAGGGTTTTCAGACAAGCGAGTTTTTATTAGAAAAAGGTTTCTTAGATTTTATAGTCGACAGAAGAGAACTTAAAACAAAATTAGTTCAGCTTATTAAGCTTTTTAAAAATTAGACATCATTTTCAACTTTTAGTTATTGCTCCTTCATTATTAGGTTTCTAATTCTGTATTGTTACAAATCTTTATTTACAACTTATCTACTTTTCACTTAATTATGTATAAATTTCTTAACTTTGAGATTCAAAGTTAAATTTTATTCATGAAAAATAATCAGCCAGAAAATGATTTGGGTCTTATAAAAGACTTAATGGAAAAATCAACTAAGTTTTCTAACTTATCGGGAATTGCAGTATTTTTTACTGGTATATTGGCTATGATTGGTGCATCTTTTGTTTATTTTGACATTGGATTTTCAGTTAGTGAATTAGATATTTCATATGCTCAATTAATAAGTCAAAATGGAGAACCTGAAGATCTTTTCTTAAAACTAAAACTTTTAGTTCTCATTGCTTCTTTAATTTTAATTTCCTCTTTATTAATTCTTTATTTAACAGCCCTTAAAAAGTCAGGTAAAGAAGGAATTCCACTTTTAAATTCTTCTTTTTCAAGAACCCTTAAATCTTTATTTATTCCACTATTTTCAGGCGGAATTTTTTGTTTGCTACTTATAAATCATCATATGTATGGTTTAGTTGCACCCGCAACTTTAATTTTTTATGGGCTAGGTCTAGTTAGTTCAAGTAAATTCAGTTACAATGAATTGGAGTTTTTAGGTTATTTTGAGTTATTATTGGGATTTATTGCATCCTTTTATATTGGAAGTGGTCTTTTATTTTGGATTATTGGATTTGGAGTATGTCACATAGTTTTTGGATTACTGATCCACTTCAAATACGATAAAAAGTAAATGGAAGGTTACGGTCTTTTAAATAAAGCTTTTGATTCGAGGGTTAGATTGGGGTTAATGTCAATTCTGTCTGTTAATGAATGGGTGAGTTACAAAGAGATTAAAAATCTTTTAGACTTAACTGATGGCAATTTAGCAAGTCATATCCATGCATTAGAGAAAATTAATTTCATTGAAATTAAAAAACAATTTATCGGAAAAAAGCCTCTAACAACCTACAGAGTTACCAATATTGGTAAAAATGCTTTCAAAGAGCATATCTCAGGATTAGAAAAACTGATAAATAATTAAATTTCATAGGTAATTATTTTGTAACTTGACACAAAAATTATTTTATTAGCAAAAAAATCAAAATGAAAAGTTTATTTACAAACCTATTTTTAATATCATTTGCCTTTGGAGTTACTTCTTGTTCTTCATCTTCAGATGAAAACAATTCACAAGAAGCAGTCGAAGTAGTAGCAGAAGAATTAGTAGAAGAAACATCTAATGATAATGTCTTTTATCAGATGCCAACTCCAAACGAGCTGTTTGCAGTTTTAAAAAACAATGATGCTCCTTTCAATAAAGAAATTTTAAACGACGTTTCTAATACAGAAAACTATCTTACTAAATTTTCCAAAGCATTAAATTTTGGTGTTTTTACTGCAGATTTAGCATACGCAACAAGTCAAGGAAGTTTTGAAGATGCATCTTCTTTATTTAATGTTATTAAAAATTTATCCAAAGATTTGGAGATTGAGAATGCAATTGATCAAGTGATTTTCGAAAGATTAAAGGAAAATTTAGATAATTCAAATGCAGATTCTTTATTTTATTTGTCTAATGAAACGTATTACAGCGCTTTTTCCTACCTAGAAGAGAATGATCGAAAAGATGTTTTAGCAATGATTGCAGTAGGTGGATGGATAGAAGGTTTGAATATAATTTTAAATCTAGAGCCATATACCGAGGATTCAGAAATATGTCAAAGAATCGCAGACCAAAAATTAACGCTAGAGAATTTATTAATCTTTGTATCTGATATTGAAAATGATAAACTTACAGATTTGGTAAGTGATTTAGCTGTTATAGAAGAAATTTTCAATCAAGATTCAGAGGATTCTAATGACGAATCTAATGAAACAGAGGTTGTTAATTCGACGAATGAAGATGGAATCATGGTATTCGGAGGAGGTAATTCAGTAACTCTTAGCAACTCTCAGTTTGACCAATTAAAAAGTACTGTAATGGATTTGAGAACTTCAATTGTAGAAGGAAACTAATTTAAATTTATTAAAATGAAAAGAATTAATTTTTTAACAATAATTTTTTTAATGGCAATGCCGTTAATCGATTTTGCTCAAAGCCATAGAGAATGTTACAATACTGTTTCTTATTGCGAAACAGACAGAAAATCAGGATTTACTAAAAACATGCAAAGTTTAAGTGGTGCTTTTGAACAGGGAGATACATCTGAAGTACAGATAATAGTCTACAAAAATATGGAATACAGAATTTCTATTTGTTCCCCATCTAATCCTGAGTTTCTAGGTAAATTTCAATTTAAAATTTCAGAGGATATTAACAAAGGAGTTTGGGAGGAAACTACCATTTATGTAGACTCTACTTATGAAGATGAGAATTATGATACTCAGACTGTAAAAGTTCCTAAGGTTCAAAGAAAAAGAGTTTACGAAGTAACTGAAAAAGTAAGATACGATAATGCAGATGACGAAATGAGCCAAGATTTTGTTTTTACATCTAATAAAACAAGAAAGCTCAAAGTTAAAGTTTATGTCCCAAAAGCTGAAGGTGAGGAAATGTCTTCTGGACTTTCTGGTAGTAGTTATGCTTGTGTCGGTCTTCTCATTGAACACCAGCCTGGTGTCATCTCAGGTTTTAGTAGATAAACTTTGTTCATGGTTTTATGAAAGATATTATTAAAACCAAAAAACATGCTTTAATTCTATCACATCAAGGTCCAGATGGTGATTCTGTTGGTTCGTCTGTTTCTCTTAGTTTGTATTTAAATAAAATTGGAATTGAAAACAAGATTATTTTTCCTGACATATATCCAAGTTTTTATTCTTGGGTAAATGGTATTGAAAATTCAATTATTGCATCAGAGAATTTAGATTCACTTAATGATTTATTTGACAAATCAGATTTAATATTCTGTTTAGATTTCAACCATAGAAATAGAGTAGGTGCTAATTTGAGCCCATTTCTATTTAATACAATTGACAAACATGTAATTGTTATTGATCATCATACAAATCCCGAAAATTTTGGAAATTCTGAAATCATTGATACCAATGCTTCATCAACTTGTGAATTGGTATTTAATCTAATTAAATCCAATGGTGATATTAATCTTATTGATATTCCTATAGCCGAATCTATATATATTGGTCTCATAACAGACACAGGTTCATTTAAGTATTCTTCTGTTTCTTCTTCAACACATCTTATAGCTTCTAAGCTTAAAGAAATAGGATTGAATCATGTAGATGTTCATAATAATATTTTTGATCAAAATTCTGTTTCTAAAATCAATCTTTTAGGATATGCTTTACAAAAAATTAAGCTGGATGAAAAATCTTCTTTGGCTTATCTTGTACTTACAAAAAAAGAATTAGAACAGTTTAATTTTCAAAAAGGAGATTCTGAAGGTTTTGTCAATTATTGTCTTGCTATCAAAAACATTAAAAATGCTGTTTTTTTAAGAGAAGATTTAAATCTTATTAAAATTTCTTTCAGATCTAAAGGAGGGGTAAAGATGAACGAATTCTCTCAAAAGTATTATGGAGGAGGAGGTCATCAAAATGCAGCAGGTGCAGCTGTTGAAAGTAACGATATTGATACTGTTACAAAAAAATTAATTGAAAATTTTAGATCCTTTTGTTCCGTATAATATTTATAACTGTTTTGTTCAGTATTTTATTCTCTTGTAAAAATAATAATGAGAATTTTCAGGAAGATGATTCCTTAGGTGTTTTTGATAAGGAATCCTCTATAAAAATGAATAAGTCATGGTTGGTTGATGAAGTTTTTAAAATTGATCAGTATTGTTTAAGACAGGGTTGGGAAATGCTAAGTTCTGAAAGTGGCCTTAGATATAAAATTTTATATAAAAGTAAATCTGGTATTAAAGCCAAAGAAGGTAGTGAAGTGGTTATAGCTTATGACATTAGATTAATGGATTCCTTTCAGACCAAATGTTATAATTCAGATTCGAATGGTCTTGCGAAGTTTAAAGTTGAACATTCTACTATTGAAACTGGTATTCATGAAGTTGTAACCTATTTAGAAAAGAACGATAGTGCTTTAGTAATTTTACCTCATCATATAGCTCATGGAATATCTGGAGATTCTAAGCTTATTCCACCTTTATCAACAGTTTTATACTTTATTAAGATTATAGATGTTGAATAAAGCTATTTTCTTTTATATCATATTTTTTTTTCTTTACGGTTGTAATGAAAAAAGTAATTCATCTATTAAAACTGACAATGGCTATTTATTACATTTTCATGAAATTTCTGGGGATACCAATCATGTAAATAAAGGATGTATAGTCAATTTGAATATAATTGCTAAAGATGCGAACCAAAAAATTATTTTTTCTTCTAAGGAAAATGGTTTAGATGGGGTTTCTTCCTTTTTCTACGACTCCACTATTTTAAAATCTGCTTTGAATTCTATTTTACTAAAGACTTTTAAAGGAGATAGTTTGTCATTTTATATGAAATCTTCCGATTTTTATAAGAGTTTATTTGGAAAATTTTTTTTAAATAGAATAATTATAGATACCTCTTTATTAAAAGTAGACTTAAAGGTTTTGGGTTATTTTAATTTTCAAGAGCAAATAGATTATGAAAAAAAACTTGAAAAATCTGCTCAGAATAAAGAAGATTCAATATTGAATCTTGCAAAAAAATCATGGGATAGTAAATTTCTAAATATTTTTAAAAGTCGTGGTTTATATGCTATTAAATTATCTTCTAATGATTCTTTAAATTTTTATAAAGATTCTATTAAAAATGAAATTATAATCGGATATACCTTAAAGGAAATTTCAGGACGTGTAATTTATGAAACAAGCTATTTAAAGCCAGAAATATATGATAGAAGCAAAGAGGGACAATTATTGAAAGGGTTTGAAATTCTTGTAAGTAATTTTCAAAAAGGAGATTCAATTGTTGCATTGATTCCATCCAATCTTTTATTTGGAAAAAACGGTTCATTTATTAACCAGATTCCTCCTTTTACTCCAATGAAGGTTAATTTAAAAATAAATTAAAATTTATTCAAATATGAAAATAGTAGGTTTTTTCTCTAGAATAATTTTACTATTAGATAATTCATAGACACTTTTAGTAATAATCTTTTCACTTTTTCCAGTTATATCAATAGCAATGCTTATTCTTTTGTTTTGAGGTTTTAGTTGTTTTATTAAATCTTCTAGAACTTTTTGATTTCGGTATGGTGTTTCAATAAAAATATGTGCTCCAGATTTTTTTTGAATAATATTTATTTGTTTTATTCGATCTTTTTGTTCAATAGGTAGGTAGCCATGGAATTTAAACTCTTGGCCATTTAACCCGCTAGCCATTAATGCTAAAATAATTGAACTTGGTCCAATTAACGGCTTTATAGATATTTGATATTTATGAGC
>Ga0233444_10001636_pt1 | contig 24975 bp, 21 predicted proteins | sample SI_124_October20_6_FD_182792 | JGI IMG/M metagenome (GOLD analysis project Ga0233444, IMG submission 182792) | Seawater microbial communities from Saanich Inlet, British Columbia, Canada - SI_124_October2016_10_MG | ecosystem: Environmental > Aquatic > Marine > Inlet | place: Canada: British... | reverse complement strand
GAATTGTGAATTATTTTTGGTCCATTGCAAGCCACTTATTCGGTCAGGTCCAAATTTACTCCACCGTTTTAGTACAGCATCCTCAAGATTTAAGCTGTTTTTTTGTGCGTATATCCCAGTACTAAAGGTAAGGAACAATAGAAGGAGTATTTTTTTCATTTTAGTTTTTTTAAATCCAGAACAAAGCTAAAAAGCTTTTTGTAAAATACTAATAAGTTGGACACTTCGTTAAGGTTTAGATTACTATTTTTGCTGTATGAAATTTATCAATTTATTTTCAGTTAGTTTCTTGTTTTGGACCTCTGCTTTTTCTCAGATTGGGGGAGACAATACCTACGAGTTTCTAAATTTAACAAGTTCATCTAGAGTTCTTGCTCTAGGGAATGCCCTAGTAAATACCCTAGATGATGATATTAATCTAGCGCACCAGCTTCCTTCTTTAAATCATAGGGGAATGAACAACCAAATTTCTGCAAATTTTACTAATTACTATGCAGGTATAAATTTTGGAAGTTTGTTGTATGGCTTGCCTAGTAAAAAGTTTGAGAATATTACTTTAGGCCTGCAGTATTACAATTATGGCGAGTTTATTCGAACAGATGAGTATGCAAACTCGATAGGTTCTTTTAATGCAGGTGAATATGCTGTTTATGCATCTACCGCTGTTCATTTGGATTCTTCCCTTTTGATTGGGGCTGCACTCAAAGGAGTTTATTCTAATTTCGATTCTTACATTTCTTATGGTTTATTAACAGACGTATCTGCTACTTATTCTTTAAAGGATGGAAGAATGATGGCTTCTTTACTTATGCGTAATTTGGGTTTCCAAATTAAAACATACGCTGGAGCACGAGAGCCTATGCCATTTGAACTCTTGTTTGGTGTGTCAACTAAGCTCGAACATGCTCCCTTGCGCTGGTCCATTACATGGGCACATTTAGAAAATTGGGATATGTCTTACGAAGATTTAGAATCAAATAATCTTAACGGTGAATCTGTTGTTAGTTCTTATTCTTTTCGAGATAATCTTGTTTCGCATCTCCATTTAGGGATGGAGTTTTTGTTCAGTACAAACTTTAATTTACGTTTTGGGTATAATTTTAAAAGACGCCAAGAGTTGGCTTTAGAATTGTTTAAACACAACGTTGGTATGTCTTGGGGTTTTACAATGAAAGTTTTAAAGTTTCATTTTAATTACTCTAGAGCTTCACTTCACGCCACTGGTCCAATGCATACATTCTCTATCACAACTAATTTAGCCGAATTTAGCCGAAAATGAAAAAAATCATTATTGCCATAGATGGGTATTCTTCTACAGGGAAAAGCACACTTGCAAAATCACTTGCCAATTTGATTTCATATAAATACATTGATACTGGAGCAATGTATAGAGTCGTTACTTTATTTGCACTTCAAAATGGAATGATCGTAAATGGTGAGGTCGATGTAGCTGAGTTGGTGTCAAGATTAGATGAAATTGAGGTGTCTTTTCAGTTAAATACTTCTGGTTTTTCTGTAGCCTGTTTGAATCAAGTGTCAGTTGAAAAAGAAATTAGAGGGATGCAAGTTTCTTCTTATGTAAGCAAGGTAAGTACGATTCCTCAAGTACGAAGCCTTTTAGTTGCTCAACAACAATTAATGGGTAAAGAAAAAGGTGTTGTAATGGACGGAAGAGATATTGGCTCTGTGGTGTTTCCTGAAGCAGAATTAAAGTTGTTTATGACAGCCTCTGAAAAAGTTCGAGTAGAAAGGCGTTTGGCAGAGTTGCTTAATAATGGTGAAAACGTAAATTTTGGGCAGGTTAAAAAGAACTTGTTAGAACGAGACTATATTGATTCTAATAGAGCTGTGGCTCCTCTGCTAAAAGTGGATGACGCTTTGGTTTTAGACAATAGTTTGTTGAACAAAGAAGAGCAGTTGAATTGGATTTTAGATAAAATAAATGAACTTAATTCTTAATTAAGAGCTTGTTCATTTTTACATTTCCGTTTTCATAAATTATTTTTTCTATAAAAACGCCATTTTCCATTGGGTAAGTAATTCTTTGCCCTATTGTATTGAAGTACAATCGAGTCTTTACAATTTGATTGATTTTATTCGTGTCAAAAAGTCCTAATTCAGCTGTATTAATGAGGTCTCCTATGTGGAAATGTTCTTGAAAAGTATATTCAAAAATAGTATTGTGTATTAGCGTGTCTTCGTTGCTGTAAAGTTGAAAATATCCTTCTCCATAAGTACAGCATAAGCCGTCTCCGTAATCGTCGTTAATTGTAAAAGTAAAACAGTTGTTAGGTTCAAGCACTATTTCTGTAACTATTTCTTGGTTGGGTTCATAGTGGTGTCCATAGTCTTGTACTATTATTTCACCTGCATCATTTTTTATGTTCCAGTTATTGTCATTTGCCCAATAATCCATTTTTATTTTTAGCGTAAGCTCAGTTTGAGTGCTGCTTATTCCAGTGTGAATAGGGTAACTCTGTATGTTGTTTGTAGAATTCATATCACCAACAGCATGCACTCTAAATTCAATATTTTCTCCAGAAATATGTTCACTATGAAAATGAATTGGGTAGGGTGTGTTGTTGGTGTTTTCATTAGGAAATAAAGGGTGGTTCCAATTAATAGTGCTGTGGTAAGTAGCGTCTACAAATACGTCGATTGTAAATTCATTAATACTTGTAGTTCCTGTATTCCCTACAATAATGTTAGCTTGTGTTGTTTCATTACAGGCCATGAACATTACGTCATCTACGTATAGATTTGCGTCCGTAAAATTATGTCCAAAATCACATGAATTTATCTTTTGTTCCCAAGACAAAATTGTTTCTGGAAAATTAAAATCAACGATTGAATTTATACTTTTGTCTGGACAAACAACAATGTAGGTAGGAAATCCAACAATAAATGGTTCAAACAGTACAGGAGGCTCTGCTAGATTTACAATTGGGTTATTTATATTCCAAGACGCTGCAATTTCTTGAACCAGCTGGTCTGATGTTTCACTCACCTCTATTGAAATTACTTGAATATCATCTGAACCATTTGGGCCATTTACTTGCCAAAAATCATCTAGGTATGGAGCACCTTCGCTGCATGAAGTACAATTTACAATAAAGAAGTCTAAAATTACAGTTTTGCCTTCGTCCAAATAATTGTACAAATTTTGGGTATTGCCCTCTAGATCCGTAACAATTAAGTTAGGAGCTATTTGAGCTATAAGTGCTGTTTTCAAAAACACAAATAATGTAAATAAATATTTTGTCATAAAATTTATTAGATACTAGGACAAGTATCAAATATCGTTCCTATTTAAGCGCTCTAATTTTAGTAAGAATTGTTTGTATCATGTAATCCACTGTTTTTTCTGGATTTTGACTAAATTTCCCAGTAACACGATTTGCTAAAACTGTACTGATACTAAGTACTTGGTGGTTAAATATTTTACCAAATGCATACAGTCCAGCTGTTTCCATTTCTAAATTTGTAAGGTTGTAGTTTTTATAGCTAACATTTTCATAACCCTTCGTTATATTTGGGTTTTTTATGGGAATTCTTAGCTGTCTACCTTGTGGTGCATAAAAACCATTCATCGTTAGCGTAATCCCAACATGAAACTGTGGTTCATATAATTGTTTAAATAATTCCGGCGAACTCTCAACTGCGTAGGGTAAGGCAAGTTCATTTGGCCAATTTGTTTTACTTGTAAATAAATTCGCTAAATCATTTTCGAATAAAGTTTCATCGAAGTTGTAATGGTGAGGTATTCCATCTACGCCTATGGCGTATTTTGAAAAAAGGAGTGCATTTAAAGGGATGTCTTTAGAAAGTGATCCGGTAGTTCCAAGTCGTATAATTTTAAATTGACGTCTTTCTTTTTTTAAGGTAGCTTCTGTCAGGTCAATACTGCTTAAAATGTCTAATTCATTAAAAACAATATCTATGTTAGACACTCCCATTCCTGTTGATAAAACAGAAATTTGCTTTTCGCCCAAGGTACCTGTATGTGTAACAAATTCTCTGTTATTTTTTTTAATTTCAATGGAGTCAAAATATTTTGAAACCAAAGGAACTCTGTTAGGATCGCCCACAACAATAATAAAATCGGCTATATCTGTAGGGAGAAGTTTCAGGTGGTAGACAGATGAATCTTCGTTTAAAATTAGTTCAGATGGAAGGAAATTATTCATATTGTTTTGTGTATTTTAGGGCATGAAATTAATTTTTTCAAATATACAACTATGAATATTACAACCTACTATTCTAAACCGTCTATTGTTTTTTCACATTGCGTAAAAAGGACGATGTAAATTGTTTTTTTAGGTATTTATTTCTCGTACTATTTTATTCGTTTTTTTATAATATTTTTAAATATAAGTTCTACTCACATGAAAGTATCCATAATTACCATAGGCGATGAAATTTTGATTGGCCAAATCGTAGATACCAATTCTGCTTGGATTGCTAAAAGTTTAAATGAAATTGGATTAGACTTAAGTAAAATTTACTCTATTTCTGACAGTGAGTCTGTTATATTAAGAACCTTAAACAGAGCAAAGGAGCTTTCGGATATTGTTATAATTACAGGCGGTTTAGGACCCACAAATGATGATATTACAAAACATACCTTGGCTAACTATTTTAACGACAAGCTCGTTCGAAATCAAGAAGTTTTAGTACATATTAAACAGCTTTTTAAAAAGTTTGGAGTTCAAAAAATAAACAAACTCAATGAGCAGCAGGCAGATTTGCCAAGCAAATGTAAGGTCTTGTTTAATAAGTTAGGAACTGCGCCTGGTATGTGGTTTGAAAAAGACAAGAAACACTTTATTTCTATGCCGGGAGTGCCTTTTGAGATGAAGTATTTAATGAATACTCATGTGTTGCCAGAATTGCAATCTCGGTTTTCAGAGATTGTAATTGTTCATAAAACTATTTTAACCCAAGGCGTGCCAGAATCTATTTTGGCCGATATAATTGCAACCTGGGAGTTGGAACTCCCAGGTACTATTAAATTGGCTTACCTTCCTTCTGAAGGAAGGGTTAGACTTAGGTTAAGTACGAGAGGTAAAGATAAAGAGCTGCTCAATTCTACAATAGATGAGCAGATAGAAAAGTTAAAACTGATCATACCCAAGTTAATTTTTGGTGAAGAAAATGACACTCTGGAGCAAAGAATAGGGCAGGAGCTGTTAAGAGTTAATGCTTCTGTAGGTTCTGCCGAAAGTTGTACAGGCGGTTATGTTGCTCATTTAATAACTCAGGTTTCGGGAGCTTCTGCGTACTTTAAAGGAAGTGTTTTAGCTTATAATGCTGCTGTGAAGCAAACTGTTTTGGGGGTGCGAGCTAAAACCATTGCTGATTTTGGTGTGGTAAGTAAGCAAGTTGCCGAAGAGATGGCTTTAGGTGTTCAGCAACTTATGAAAGTGGACTATGCTATAGCTACAACAGGAATTGCCGGTCCTTTGGGTGGTACAATTGATAATCCTGTTGGTACAATATGGACTTCTGTAGCAACACCTAATGGCGTTCAATCTGTAAAACATCAATTAGGAACGGAAAGAGTGCGGAATATAAAGCGAAGTTCTACTGCAGTTCTTCTTGATTTGTTACATATTTTGGAACGTGTAGATAAAAAGGGAGAATAGTTTTTGTGAATTCAATAAAAGGCTTATTTTTGCAATCCATTTTGGAAATAGAGAAAGAACAAAACACATATAGCGATGTCTAGAATTTGTAGTATAACAGGTAAGAAAGCAATGGTTGGGAACAATGTTTCTCATTCAAACAGAAAGACTAAAAGAAAATTTAGCGTTAATTTAATTAAGAAACGTTTTTTCGTTCCTGAAGAAAATGCTTGGGTTACACTTAAGTTGGCTGCATCTACTTTAAAGACCATTAACAGAAAAGGAATTTCTTCAGTCTTAAAAGAAGCTCGTGAAAAAGGAATGGTTGTAAAATAAATTTACACCAACATCATATAAACTGCCTTAGAGATAAGGCAGTTTTTTTTGTGCCAATATTTTTGTAAATTAAATCAATAATATAATGTGTTTTGATTTAATATAATGTTGCCCATATTTAAAATTTTATTTTTTTGGATTGTTGGTATCCTCCTACTACCATTCAATCCATTTACATGTTTTCAATTAGTGATCATCTTAATTTTGTTGGCTTGTTTGTTTTTGTTCTTTCATTTTAGTAGCTCAAATACTACAAGTATGCTCGAACATGTTACATTGGTGTTTTTCTTAGTTGGTATTGTCTTTTTTTTCTATTCAAATTTACCTACCCCAAACCAGGTCTTGCAATCTGGTAAGGAGTACCGTGTGATAGTAAAGGTAAAGGAACGGTATAAGCATACGCCATCCTTTACTAAATACATTGTAGAGGTTCAATCTTATTATGATGAGGTTGCTGTACCTTATTATCACGACTTTTTGTTTTACCAAAAAAGAGATACACTGTTAGCTCCTTTTTTACCCGGTGATGTCGTTGAGGCGCAGGTTTATTGTAGCCATTTTACTGAGGTAAAACACGCTGATTTATTTGATTCAAAACAGTTTTGGAATAGAAAGGGTATTTATGCTATTTTATGGATGAAAAACAAACCCAGATTCATTTCAGACCCTTACTTTAGTCTATACTCGCGAATAAGGCGGTTGCAAGAAAAGTTGATTAACGATCTTAATCAGCAAAATATAAGTGCTGAGAGCAAGCAGCTTTTGGCGGCTCTTTTACTGGGAGTAAAAAAAAGTGTGACCAAACCTATAGCTTCTCAGTTTTCTAGATTAGGTTTGTCTCATGTTCTTGCACTTAGTGGTTTGCACATTAGTTTGCTTTATGGAGTTTGTGCTTTTTTAGTGTCTCTTTTATTTAAACATCAACCTATTACTCAATCCTTACTACTGTCTTTAGTTATACTCTTTTATGCAGTTTTAACAGGTTTAAGTCCATCTGTAATGCGTGCATCCTTGATGTTTTTATTGTACGCATTTACCTTATTGGTTGACAGAAGGACTTCGGTTTACAATGTTATTTTTTTGTCGGCTTTTATACTATTAGTGTTTCAGCCAAATTTATTGTTCAGTGTTGGATTTCAGTTGTCTTATATGGCTGTTATTGGTATTGTGTATTTCTACACTAAGTTTGCTAAGTATAGCCGAGTCAAATCCTATTTTTTACAGTTTGTTTTTGGAATTTCAATAGTCTCTATTGCTGCACAATTGAGCACTGGTATTCTTTCTGTTTATTATTTTAACAGTTTCCCAGTTTCTTTTTTGTGGTCAAACATAATTGTACTTCCCTTAATTACCTATTTTTTGTACCTAGGTTTGCTTTACTTAGTTTTTGTAGTGTTAAATTTTAATTTTGAGTTATTAGATATTTTACTAGACTGCTCTACTTCTTTCATTTTAGGTGTGGTATCTCGTATAGATGCTTTTTCTTTTGCGCCAATTCAACTTTATTTTTCGGTAGAGCTTGTCCTTCTTTTGTACGGCTTTTTGTGTGTGCTTTGTCTTGTGTTTCTCGAGAAGAAATTTAAATATCTTAAGTTATTGTATGGTATAACTTTAGTTCTTTCTGTATTTTTTTTAAATGATACTCAGCCAAAAAAGCAAGTTTTTGTAAATGCATCAAAAAAGGGTTATGTGATTTCTATGTTGGCCAATAGGGAGCAAGTATTGATTTCAAATAATTACGATGCAACTCCATATTTATTAGGTAAGTATACCATGCGTAATAAAATTGTTTGCGTAGATTCTTTGCGTGAGAACAGTTTATATCAAAATGAATTTTGTTCTTTATCAAAAGGTTTAGTACAATTGTTTGATCAGAAGTTCTTATTTCTTTCGGATACCCCTATTTCTAAGATCTGTTTAAATGAATCTGTAGACCTAATTTTTCTTAAAAACTATAGACAAGATTTAATAAATGTGGTAACATATTTCTCGCCCAAAATGATTCTACTTGACCCCAAAATAACTGCTAAAAAGAGATTCTTACTCGAAGAACAATGTCATAAATTAGGGGTTTCTGTACTAGATCTTTCTTCTGCTGTTTATGTTAAAACGTATTGATTTTACAATTGAAGTTGTTTTTCTATACTTTGTTCTAACGAAATAATAGTCTCTGTTCTCTGTATTCCACTAACAGATTGGATTTCTTCATTTAGAACATGCCGCATATGCTTGGTGTTTTTACATGTTATTTTAGCAAAAATACTGTAAACGCCTGTAGTATAGTGTGCCTCTACTATTTCTGGAATCTTCTCCATCTGTTCTATCACGTCTTTGTAGTTTGATCCTTTTTCAAGATAAATGCCAAGAAATGCAGTTAAATCGTAGCCAAGTAATTCATGATTAATTGTAAGTTGACTTTTCTTTACCAAACCAACATCTTCCATCTTTTTCATTCGAACATGAATTGTTCCTGGAGAAACAAGTAGTTTTTTTGCAATTTCGGTGTAAGGAGTTTTCGCATTTTCCATTAGAATTGATAAAATTTGTCTGTCAATTTTGTCTATATGGTAATTTTCTTCCATTTGAGTTGTTTAATTTATGGTATTGATAATTAAATATACTAAATATTATTTTATTTGTAATAATATTTATTAAAAGTTATTTTATTTGTAATACAAGTAAGTTTATTTTATATTTACTTCAGTTAATCGCTATAAATACTGTGGGGTGATGAAACTGGCAGACATGCCCTCCTGTCTCGAGGGTGGAGATTTTGGAACAAATCCCTGGACTAACCACTCCGTGAAGGTTCGACTCCTTCTCCTACAGCAAAATACAAAGCTCATTTGAAGATTCAAATGAGCTTTGTTTGTTTTAGATCGTAGTACCTCTTAAGTTTAATGTATAGAGTTTAGCAGCTCCTAGTCTTTCATTGAGAAAACCGACTCCACAATTTTTTTAGTTGCGCCGGAATTTTGGCGAACGTATTGTTTAGATTTTATTTTCAGTTCATTCCAATGATTTTTATTGTTCAGCAAATATTCACAATGACGAATCATCTCCTTGTCAGAGTTTATTTCTTTCGCAACACCAATTTCTTTAAGATCCTGAGCTTCTTTGAATTTTGCGTTATTCAATCCAATAAAAATCGGCATCCCAAAAGTTGCGGGTTCTAGTATGTTATGAATTCCTTTTCCAAAACCTCCACCTATGTAAGCAATATCAGCATAAGCATAAAGTGCGCTTAACAGTCCTATATTATCAATTATAAGAACTTGTGCAGTAGGAATATTTTGTTTTGTTGCGATGCTGTATCGAATAGTTTTACTCTTTATTTTTTCTTCTAGCTTGGCTATTTGTGTTTCGTTTATTTCGTGAGGGGCAATAATATATTTAAAACGGTTATCGATCTTCTTGATTAGTTTTTGAATAATTTCTTCGTCTTTGGCCCAAGTGCTGCCTGCAATAAATAAAGGTTTTTCGCCTTTAAATAGTTCAATTAAAGGGAGGTCTTTACGATTTTTTGCAATGTCCAGTACTCTGTCGAATCGCGTATCATTGACAACACTTACATGGTTTATCTCATGGTTTTCCAAGAGTTTTCTTGAGTTTTCGTTTTGAACAAAATAGTGGTCTACTTTCGATAGGATGTTTAACATCCATTTATTTCTTTTTTGAAAGAAATACTGATTTTCTCTAAAAATAGCAGCAATAACGTAATGCTTTAAGTTTTTACTTTGCAATTCATTTAAATAATTTGCCCAAAAGTCGTATTTCACAAAAAAAGTAATCGATGGGTTTACGATATCGATAAAAGTTTTTGCATTTTTTTTAGTATCCAAAGGGAGGTAGCAAATGCAATCTGCTAAAGGGTATTTTTTTCGAACTTCGTAACCCGACGGAGAGTAAAAAGTAAGGAGTATTTTATAGGTAGAATGCTGATTTTTAATAGCTTCTATTAAAGGCCTGGCTTGCTCAAATTCGCCTAAAGACGGGGTGTGTATCCAAACTAGTTTTTCACTTTTAGAAATGTTTTTTTCTAGGTATGAAAAAGTGTTTTCTCTCCCTTTAATCCAAAGTTTAGCTTTTTGGTTTTTAAGAGCAGCTATCTGTATGATTAGTCCGTATAGCTTTAGGCCAATATTGTAAAGTTTAGGTATCAATAATAGTAGTATTGATTGTCTGATTTTTTGTAGAGTGGAAACGTCCATCCAAACTTAATTCCGCTTAACAAATCAAGTCTTTTGTCTTTGTAGCTTTGCTGCGCATTGTAGTCGTATTGCCTAACATCTTCTGTAAATGCTTGAATGAATTCGATACCAATGTAAAAGTTTATTTTCTGACTGTTTGAAAAGAATCGGTAACCTATCAACTCTGAAGTGGTAAGGCCCATACTCAAACGATCGTATCCTTTAAGCATGTCAGAGTTAAGTTGTGGCGATAGATTCCCTATATCTTCGATTCGAATTTTGTGATACATATAACCAAAACCTCCTTGAATAAATAAACCCGAATTTTTATTTGGTCCGATCACTGGGAATATTTTACCCAAAGTAAATTGAGCGTGTGCTCCTCGTTCCCAAAAACGAATGGACGATGTGTTTCCATTCACATTTATAATATCAACAGCTCCAGCTGTAATGATGTCTAAGATGTCGTCCTCTATAACTTTAGAGCCAGTAAGTCCTGCCAATTCGATACCCCAATAATTGTTTTTTTTGTTTTTTAGTTGAAAACCTACTCCAAAAAGTGAGCTATTGCCAAATCGGCTAGCTAAGTCACCTCCTGGGGAATGATAACTTGCATTAAGGTTTAACATAGGAATACGGATGATGTCCTCAGTTATATTTTCTTGAGCAAATAGGCTTAGGTGGAGTCCTATTAGAAGTAAAAGTAATTTGTACATTCTCATTTTTAAATTCTATTCTGCTAAATTATAAATATTTTAATCCTTTGTACTAACAAATTCAATTAGATACTATTGTGTTTCGTCTAATTTTTATTCTTGAACTTATCTAGCTACCTACTAATTCATAATTTTTTTGTTTACGAAGTACTTCGTTTTGCAGTTTTTATTTTTAAATCATTTCGCCGATTTATCTTCTGTCATTTACGATTCAAGTTGCAATAGTGTATTTTTGTAAAAAAATTTTAAGACATGGAAAAAATTAGAGCTTATATAGAAGAACACAAAGAGCGTTTTTTAGAGGAACTACTAGATCTTTTGCGCGTTCCTTCAGTTTCAGCAGATCCAAATTTTAAACCAGATGTGTTAAAAGCAGCCGAAATTGTTAAGTCTCGTTTGGTTGAGGCTGGAGTAGATCATGCAGAAGTTTGTCAAACTCCTGGATATCCTATTGTATACGCAGAAAAAATAATTGACTCAAGTTTGCCTACCATATTGGTATACGGTCATTACGACGTTCAGCCTGCTGATCCGATTGATTTGTGGACTAGCGGTCCTTTTGAACCCGTTATAAAAACAACCAATGCGCATCCTGAAGGTGCTATTTTTGCACGTGGAGCTTGTGATGACAAAGGGCAGATGTATATGCACGTAAAAGCATTTGAGTTGATGATGAATACAGCGACTCTTCCATGCAATGTTAAGTTCATGATTGAAGGTGAGGAAGAGGTAGGCTCAAAATCTCTGGAGGGTTTTGTAAAAGAGAATAGAGCGAAATTAGCTTCAGATGTAATCTTAATTTCCGACACAGGAATGTTGGCTAACGATATTCCATCTATAACAACTGGCTTACGAGGTTTAAGTTATGTTGAGGTTGAGGTAACAGGACCTAATCGCGATTTACATTCAGGATTGTATGGTGGGGCTGTAGCCAATCCAATAAACATACTAACACAAATGATCGCTTCTCTTCAAGACGATCAAAATAAAATTACCATTCCTGGTTTTTACGACGATGTTATTGAAATTTCTCTAGAAGAAAGAGCAGAAATGGCTAAAGCGCCTTTTAATTTAGATGCTTATAAAAGTGCGCTTGATCTTGGAGATATCCATGGAGAGGATGGTTACTTGACCATGGAACGCAATTCCATTCGGCCTACATTAGACGTAAACGGTATTTGGGGTGGTTATACTGGAGAAGGTGCCAAAACGGTAATCGCTTCCAAAGCCTACGCTAAAATTTCTATGCGTTTGGTTCCTGGTCAAGATCCAGATAAAATAACAAAATTGTTTTGCGATCATTTTGAACGAATTGCACCAAAATCAGTAAAGGTTAAGACCATGCCTCATCATGGGGGTATGCCTTATGTTTCGCCAACTAACGACGATGGTTATAAGGCAGCAAGTATGGCTATGTTTGATACCTTTGGTAAAACACCCGTTCCTGTTCGAAGTGGAGGGAGCATTCCTATTGTTGCACTCTTTGAGCAAGAGTTAAATGTAAAGTCAATTCTATTAGGTTTTGGTTTGGATTCTGATGCAATTCATTCTCCTAATGAGCACTTTGGTGTATTCAATTACTTTAGAGGTATAGAAACCATTTCTAGATTCTACAAGCATTTTACCGATCTCAAATAACAGCTAAAGCCCCAGGATGTTCTTGGGGCTTTCTTTTAAGAATTAGGTTCATCAATTCTCTTATCTTAGCAGTATGAAAGTACTCAAATGGCTTCCCTTTTTAAGTTATGTTTTCCTTTTCGCACAGCAGACAGAAGTTGTTACAGATTCGGTTGTTAGTTCCGACTCTTTAGTTTACCAAATAGCTCAAAATTCATTTTCATTAAACGATGATGCAGACTTATTAGGTTATTCTTTAATTTCTAGATCATCACTTACCAATTTTGGTGCGCCAATAGTTCCTTGGCGTTGGAATTTCAACGAGTCTACTGAGCTTCGTGTTGGCGATGCGATCTTAGAATTTGGCTTACCTGCTCCACTCGTTTATAAATTTTATCCGCATCAATTTCCGCACACTAAAATTGTATATTCTCAAACCTATTCTGAAGGTCAGCGGTTAAGTTTTCTTCACAAGAATAGACATAAATACGGCTCTTTTGAGTTCGAATACGATCAGTTGGTTTCGCAAGGATTCATGTTGCATGAAAAAAACAAATATTCAAAATTCAATTTCCAATTAGATTTTTATTCGCCTAAATATCCCTATAAATCCGCTTTAAGGTTTCATTCTTTTAAAAATACATCTCAGTGGAATGCCGGTTTAAGCGAGGACAGTTTGTTCCAATCAGAGAGTTCATTCAATTGGGAGCTTTTGCCCGTTAATTGGCAAAACTTATCTTCGAGCCTAAAACACAAAGGGTTAGATTGGAAACATACGTATAGTCCATCTGATGTAGCTCATTTCGAATACGAAATTAACATAGCTCAAGATTCTTTGTTTTACGAGGGTCTTCAAGATGATACCTTATTGTACCCAGGTCGATTAGATTCCACAGTTTTCAGTAGAGCCTACACCAATATTACCAATCGTTTGAATTGGCTTTGTAAATTGTCTTCAGATAAGATGCTGGTTCTCGGTGTAAAACATCAGGCATTTAGCTCATACGAGATGAAAACGCATAAGTTATGGGCTTTTACTTCATTGAAATCAACTGATTTTAATAATGAATTTTACATTGAATACGGAAAAGAACCCAGAAATACCCATACTTTTAAGACATCCTATAAGCAAGGTTTTACTTTAGGTAAGTTTGGTAATAATTTAAAATTCACCTACCTAAGAGCACTACCTAGCCTAATGTTTTACCAAGACACCTTAAGTCAAGAACATGAATTAACATCCTCTTCTATCGATCAATCTCCCATAACCAGTAAGTTTATTGAGTGGAGTACGACACTCTCTAAAAATCTTAAGATTTTTAGTTCTTACCACACTATTGATGGCTATACGTATATAAATGAGTTTGCCCTACCTGCCGTTTCCGAAGAAAATGTTCAGGTATTTCAATCTCGACTATTTCATCACTTTAGTAAATACAAGATTCATTTAACGGGTAATGCTGTATTTCAAAACAGTTCAAGTACTGTTGTGCCTATTTCAAAGTTTTTGTTGCATCAAAAAATTTATTGGCAAGGACAATTATTTCAAAAAGCCACTGAATCTCAACTTGGATTTCGTGCTTTATTCAGATCTTCTCACCCAGGTATGTCTTACAATCCTGTATTTGGAGGTTTTTCCCCAAATCCTATTCATCAGACTGAGCAAAGTTTGCGTTTAGATGTGTTTGCTAATTTTAAAGTTAAAACAATTAAGTTTCATGTCTCTTATGAGCATTTTAATGCCTTGTTTCAGGGTGTTCAATACGTGCTCAATCCATATCCAATGGCTAAGCCTATCCTGCGATTAAGCCTTATTTGGAACTTTTATGACTAATTTTTTTACAGTTCTAAAATTCTACAATTTTTAACATAACAGATTTAGTTTTTTGTTTTTTAATTTTTAATTTAGCACATGTATAGTAATAAATGTATATCTAAATTATAGATGTATAAAGGTTTGCAGCAGTTTGCATTCCTGAAAATCAAAATTTAAATGTTTTCAATATTTAAAAATATCTTCCCAAAGAAGAAACTCATACAAATCGACTTTTCTCAGATAGAAGTAGATATGCACTCTCACCTAATTCCGAGCATTGATGACGGTTCAAAGTCTATTGAAGATTCTTTGGTTATTCTTGATAGATTTGTAAACTTGGGCTATTCAAAAGTAATAACTACTCCTCATATTATGAGTGATTATTACCAAAATACGCCAGCTACAATTTTACCTGCAGCAAAAGAAATTGTTCAAATATTGAACGGTAAAATTCAGTTCTCTGCTGCTGCAGAATACTACTCTGATTCAGCGTTTTTAACAAAATTAACGAGTGATAAATTACTTTGTATTAAAAACAATCTGTTGCTTTTTGAGTTTTCTTTTTTAGAGGAGCCCGTAAATGTTAATGATGTAATTTTTAACATTCAATTGAACGATTACAATCCTATATTAGCTCATCCTGAGCGTTATCCTTACTTTGTGTCTCACAAGTATAATGGGCTTTCTAAACTGGAAGATATAAGAGACAAAGGTGTAGGCCTACAAATCAACCTACTCTCTTTGATCGGTCATTATGGACCCTTAGTTAAAAATACAGCTGAGAAATTGATTGACGCTAATATGGTGGATTGGGTAAGCTCAGATTGTCATCACCTTACCCATATGAATTTAATTGAACAACAAGTATCAAAATCAGTCTACCTTCAAAAATTAATTGATTCGGGTAACTTGAAAAATAAGAGTTTACTTTAATTTTAACTCTGCCAGCTTATTATACTTCAGCTGATTCTGTCGCTATAGTACGGTCAACTTTTTTCACCAATCCTTGAAGAACTTTTCCTGGTCCTACTTCAGTAAAGCTCGTTACGCCATCAACGATCATTTGCTGCATAGTTTGCGTCCATCTTACTGGTGCCGTAAGTTGAGAAATTAAGTTTTCCTTTATATCGTCAGGTTTGATAACCGCTTTAGCCGTAACGTTTTGGTATACAGGACAAACAGGATTGTTAAAGTTTGTGTTTTCAATAGCCTTGGCCAATTCTGCCCTAGCAGGTTCCATAAGAGGTGAGTGGAATGCACCGCCTACTGGCAGTAATAATGCTCTACGAGCTCCAGCTTCTTTCAGTTTTTCACAAGCATCGTTTACGGCATCTGTGCTTCCTGATATTACTAATTGCCCCGGGCAATTATAATTTGCAGCTACAACAATACCTTTACAATCAGCGCAAATCTTTTCAACTACTTCGTTTTCCAGTCCTAAGATAGCCGCCATGGAAGAAGGTACAGCTTCGCAGGCTGCTTGCATAGCTAAAGCTCTTTTAGAAACGAGCTTTAATCCATCTTCAAATGATAAAACACCTGCTGCAGTAAGTGCAGAGATTTCTCCAAGTGAATGTCCGGCAACCATTTCTGGCTGGAAGCTATTGCCTAGTAATTTGGCAAGTATTGTAGAATGTAAAAAGATAGCAGGCTGCGTTACCTTTGTTTGTTTCAATTCTTCGGCAGATCCTTCAAACATGATGTCCGTAATGCGGAATCCGAGCATTTCATTTGCTTTTTCAAACAGTGCTTTTGCTTCTTCCGAAGACTCATATAGATCTTTACCCATTCCAGAGAATTGAGCGCCTTGACCCGGGAAAACATATGCTTTCATATTATTTAGAATCTAGTTTGAGCGAAAAAGGCTCCAATTTTAATAATGTCAAATTAATTGAAATTTTCTCTAATGCCGCCCCAAACCTTTAACCAAACTAATGAATTCATTACGGGTTATGTCGTTGTCCATAAATGCACCAGAAAAGGCAGATGTTGTGGTAAATGAATTTTGTTTTTGTACTCCTCGCATTTGCATACACAAGTGTTGTGCTTCAATGCATACGGCTACCCCAAGAGGCTTCAAAGTATCTTCTAGGCAATCGCGAACCTGATCTGTCAATCGCTCTTGTACTTGGAGTCTTCTAGCAAAAGCATCTACCATGCGCGGAAACTTACTGAGACCAACGATGTGTCCATTCGGTATATAGGCAATGTGACATTTACCGAAAAAAGGAAGCATGTGGTGTTCACATAGCGAATAAAATTCGATGTCTTTTACAATGACCATTTCATTGTATTCTTCAGCAAACATTGCTGATTTTAATATTTCTGAAGGGTCTTGTTCGTAGCCTTGAGTTAAAAATTGCATCGCTTTAGCTACACGTTCAGGTGTTTTTAATAAACCTTCTCTTTGGGAGTCTTCTCCAATGTGAGATAAAACTTCTTTAAAGTGTCCAGAAAGCGCATCTGTACATTCTTCGTCGTAGTGTTCTATTTTTTTATAGCCCATAATAATTAACCAAGATATTCTACAAAATTATTTTCTGTTTCAAAAACTTTAACCTTATGAAGTTGAGCGCCTAATTCTTTTACAGGTGCTTCTAATTCGTTCCATATAGCCAAAACTAGAGCTTCGGTAGAGGGTATTTTACCTTTCATAAAATCTACGTCAATATTTAAGTTTCTGTGGTCAAGTTTATTAATAACTTTTTCTTTGATTACTGGACTCAAGTCTTTGAGATTTATCACAAATCCAGTTTCCGGATTTATATTTCCTTTAACCGTAACGAATAACTCAAAATTGTGTCCATGCCAATTAGGATTTGAACATGGGCCAAAAACATCCATATTTTTTTCATCATCCCAATCGGGCCTGTGCAATCTGTGTGCTGAACTAAATCTTTCTCTTCTTGTAATGTATACCATCTTACGTATGAAATTAATTATTGCAAAGATACACTATTTAGATTGTTTGATGCCAAATGTTTTTCGCAGGTTTTTTCTTTTTTATTAGATTTTTACTTTTTGTGTTATCCGGAATAGTACGATTGTAAATCCTAAAGTTTGCTTCTATTTAGTACCTTTGTTTTATGAAAACACTTATTGTAGTCGCTACACATACAGAGCTTCAATTATTATTAGATAAGGCTGAAATGATCAATTCTATCAACAGTCAACTCGCTACTTATTCTGTGAACGGTAAACTATTCGATTTGCTTTGTACTGGAGTAGGTATGGTTTCTACGGCCTTTCACCTAGGCACTACGTTAACTTCTAATTCTTACGATTGTGTTATCAATGCTGGCATCGCGGGTTCTTTTGATAGAAACTTTCCTTTAGGTACTGTTGTTCAGGTGGTAGAAGATCAGTTTCCGGAAATGGGTGCTGAAGATGATTCGCATTTTTTGTCTCTTACTGCTTTAGAATTGATCCAGCCAAACGATTTTCCATTCGAATCGGGTCTTCTTTCTAATACACAAGAATTTTACAGTTTAAGCTATCCTAAAGTAACTGCAATTACAGTCAACACAGTTCACGGTTCTACCCAACGTATTGCAAAAACTCAAGCGCGGTTAAACCCTCAAATAGAAAGTATGGAAGGTGCTGCTTTTTTTTACGCTTGTAAGTCACTAAAAGTACCTTGTGTGCAAATTCGTTCTATCTCTAATTATGTAGAACTTAGAAATAAAGCTGCTTGGAACATACCCTTGGCTGTTCAAAATCTAAATCAAGAAATTTTAAGCCTACTCTTATGAAAAAAATAAGCATCGGCTTTTCTCCTTGCCCTAATGATACCTTTATTTTTGATGCACTTATACACGGTAAAATAGATACTGAAGGTTTGGTGTTTGAAGTTCATATGGCTGATGTTGAAGCGTTGAATCAGCAAGCTTTTCAAGAGCAGTTGGATGTTACTAAACTTAGTTACAATGCTTATTTGCACCTGCTAAATGCTTATGTAATGCTAGATTCTGGTTCTGCACTCGGAAACAATTGTGGCCCTTTGTTGATTAAAAATAAAGGAGCTCAAAATCCTGTAGAAGGAAGTTTAATTGCCATTCCGGGAGTCTTTACTACAGCTAATTTTCTTTTGAATTATGCATTCCCAAAACTTCAAAATAAGAAAGTATATCTTTTTTCTGAGATCGAATCAGCTCTAAAAAATAAAGAGGTCGGCGCAGGATTAATTATACATGAAAATCGGTTTACGTATGCCGAACGAGGTTTTGAGAAAGTAATGGATTTAGGCGCGTATTGGGAGCAGCATACAGGTATGCCGATTCCGCTGGGAGGTATTGCCGTAAAACGAAATCTTGACAAAGCCCTCCAATTAAAAATTCAGAAACTTATTCGAAAGAGTGTTGAGTTTGCTTTCCGGAACCCCAAGGAAAGTAAGACTTTTGTAACCGATAATGCACAGGAAATGAGTCCTGATGTCGTTCAAAAACACATCGATTTATATGTGAATTCCTACAGTCAATCTTTAGGCGAAAAAGGGAAGTCAGCCATTGAAAACATGTATAAATTTTCTGTAGAAAACAATCTGATACTTCCAAGCGATAAGTCATTATTTGTTTAAGGATTCATATTCGTTTACTTCTGTTGGTGTTAATTTAAAGTGTTAAATTAACCCTTTCAAAGATTCACTTTACAAAAATGACATATGAAAATAGTTAGCATAGAAACAGGGAATTTTAAGTTAGACGGAGGTGCTATGTTTGGAGTGGTTCCTAAAAGTTTATGGGAACGAACCAATCCTGCAGATGAACAAAATCTTTGTCCATGGTCTATGCGCAGTATGTTGGTAGATTATGGTGATAGAAAAGTACTGATAGATAATGGAATTGGAGACAAGCAAAGCGCTAAGTTTTTCGGGCATTTTCATTTACATGGTGAAGATACGCTTCTTAAATCTTTGGCCAAGCAAGGCTATCATCCAGATGATATTACCGATATTTTTTTAACCCATTTACATTTTGATCATTGTGGTGGAGGCGTAAAATACAACGATAAAGGAGAGTTGGAAACCGTGTTTAAAAATGCTACTTATTGGTCTAATGAATCGCACTGGAATTTGGCGATGAATCCTAACGACAGAGAAAAAGCCTCTTTTTTAAGAGAAAACCTTGTGCCTATGAAAGCCAGTGGTCAATTGGATTTTATAAAAACAGATGGTCTTTTTCTTCCCGGTTTTGACGTATTGTTTGCAGAAGGCCATACCGAAGCTCAAATGATACCTCATATTTCTTACAAAGAACAAACCATTGTTTTTGCTGCCGATTTGCTTCCCTCTGTTGGCCATATACCTTTGCCTTATGTTATGGGGTACGATACAAAGCCTCTTGTAACACTTCAAGAAAAGAAAGTTTTTTTAGAGGCTGCGGCTCAAAAAGAGTACAACCTTTTTTTACAGCATGACTATTACCAGTCTTGTTGCAAAGTAATGCAAACCGAAAGAGGTATTAAACTTCAAGAAACATTTAAATTCGAAGAACGATTTTAACAGTTTCGCAAACGTTTTTTATTTTGTTTTTTCAGCGACCCAATTACGTGCATTTACAAAAGCCTCTATCCAAGGCGAAACTTCGTTTTTATTTTCTGGATAATGCGCCCAGTTCCATGGGAATATAGAGCGCTCTGGGTGTGGCATCATTACTAAATGGCGGCCATTTTTTGAGGTAATGGCTGCGGTGTTAAAGTCCGAGCCATTTGGGTTTGCTGGGTAGTTTTTATAACTGTATTTCGATACAATATTGTATTGGTCTTCTTGGTAGGGTAGTGCAAATTTACCCTCACCGTGTGCTACCCAAACTCCCAATCGTGATCCAGACAAGGATCCAAATAATACTGAATTATTTTCGGGAATGTCCACATTTACAAAACCAGACTCAAATTTATGCGAATCGTTGTGCAGCATTTTAGGTTTTTCTTTATGCTCCGTATTGATCAAGCCCAATTCAATAAATAACTGACAACCGTTGCATATCCCTAAAGAAAGTGTGTTGTCTCTTTCGAAAAAGTTTTTTAAGGCCTTACGTGCCTTATCATTGTATTTAAACGAACCTGCCCATCCTTTGGCAGAACCTAAAACATCAGAGTTAGAGAATCCTCCAACAGCTGCAATAAAGTTTACATCTGTTAAGTCTTCACGACCACTCATTAGGTCTGTCATGTGGATGTCTTTTACATCAAAACCAGCCAGGTAAAGTGCGTAAGCCATTTCGCGCTCCGAATTGGATCCTTTTTCTCGTATGATAGCCGCTTTTAATCCGCTAGCCTTTTTTCTATTTGGATCTAAACCCATGGCAGCTAGCTGTCCGTTAAAGGAAGTTGGAAAGTTAAACTCTAAAGGCATGTGTTTGTAGTTGTTAAATCGCTCTAATGCCTTTTCTTCTCCACTTTGTTTACGGTCTAATAAATAAGACGTTTTGTACCAAACATCTCTTAAATCACTCACACTTAAATTAAAGTTTACTTTTTTATTAGTTATGTTTAGTTCAGCTGCATCAACAACGGTTCCAAGCGTATGATAAGTAATGCCCATATTGCTCAGTACCGCATCTGTTTCTTTTAGATTGTTTACTTGTAGTAATACACCTGCATTTTCTGCAAATAATAACTTTAGGAGGTCTTGCTCACCTATACAGCTTAGATCAATATCGGCGCCTAAATCTACATCGGCAAAACACATTTCTAATAGCGCAGTAATCATTCCGCCAGCAGAAATGTCGTGTCCAGCTTCTACCAAGTCAGCCTTTATTAGTTTTTGCACAGCATTAAAGCCATTTTTAAAGTATTGAGCATCTTTTATGGTTGGCGTTTCTGCACCAATTTTGTTGTTTACTTGCGCAAAAGAACTTCCACCCAATTTGTATTCATCTTGCGATAAATTGATGTAAATAAGGGGTGCATTTTCTTTTTTCTTGAGAACTGGACTTACTACTTGATTGATGTTACTGCATTCGCCTATGGCAGAAATAACGACTGTACCAGGAGAAACAACTTTACTGCCATCCTTGTATTTCTGAGTCATAGAGAGACTGTCTTTTCCTGTAGGAACATTTATTCCTAGGGAAATAGCAAAGTCGCTAATTCCTTTTACGGCATCGTATAGACGTGCATCTTCTCCTTCATTTCTACAAGGCCACATCCAGTTAGCGCTTAAAGAAACGCCGTTAAGATTATCGGTAATAGGAGCGAACACAAGATTGGTTAAGGCTTCTGCAATTGCATTGCGCGAACCTGCAACAGGATCTATTAGTGCACTTATAGGTGCATGTCCAACAGAAGTAGCTACCCCAATTTTGCCTCTGTAATCTAAAGCCATTACACCGCAGTCGTTAAGTGGTAAATGCAAAGGTCCTGCGTTTTGTTGTTTGGCTACTTTACCCGATACGCATCGGTCTACTTTGTTGGTTAGCCAGTCTTTACAGGCTACAGCTTCGAGTTGCAGAACAGAAGTAATGTATTCGAAAATGTGGTCTTCGTGGTATGCTAGAGGTGCGAAATTTACTTCTTTTTTAGTGTCCACCATAATCGTTTTAGGCGAAGAACCAAAGTAGTGGTTCAACTTCATGTCTATGGGTTTGCTGCCATCTTTTACGGATTCAAAAGAGAAGTTCATATCACCTGTAATTTCGCCAACATTGTAAAATGGCGCTCTTTCTCTTTGGGCAATTTTTTGGAGTTGCTCTAGGTTTTTTTCGTTAATCACCAAGCCCATTCGTTCTTGAGATTCATTTCCAACAATCTCTTTTGCCGATAGGGTAGGGTCTCCAACAGGCAGCGCTTCTAAATCTATTTTCCCTCCGGTTTCTTCTACCAATTCTGACAGGCAGTTTAAGTGCCCACCTGCACCGTGGTCATGAATAGAAACAATTGTATTGTTGTCGCTTTCTACCATTGCTCTAATGGCATTGGCAGCACGTTTTTGCATTTCAGGATTAGAGCGTTGTATGGCATTTAGCTCAATGGCATTGTCTAATTCTCCTGTGTCAATAGAAGAAACTGAGGATCCTCCCATTCCAATTCGGTAGTTGTCTCCTCCTAAAATAACCACACGATCGCCTTTTTTAGGCACCTCTTTTAAGGCATCTACATGCTTAGCCCAGCCAATTCCACCAGCTTGCATAATTACTTTATCGAAGCCTAAATTTCGATTATTTTCAGTGTGCTCAAACGTAAGTATCGAACCTGTAATTAAGGGTTGGCCAAATTTGTTTCCAAAATCAGAAGCACCGTTGGATGCTTTTATTAAAATATCCATGGGCGTTTGGTACAGCCAATCTCGTGCTTTGGTTGCTTGTTCCCAATTTCTATCTTCTTCCAAACGTGAGTAAGAGGTCATGTAAACAGCTGTACCGGCTAATGGTAAACTTCCTTTACCTCCAGCTAAACGGTCTCTTATTTCGCCACCAGATCCGGTTGCAGCTCCGTTAAAGGGCTCTACCGTTGTAGGGAAGTTATGTGTTTCGGCTTTTAAAGAAAGTACCGATTGAATTTCTTTGGTATGGTAGTAATCTGCTATGTCTTGACGCTTTGGCGCAAAGAGTTCCATTTTAGGGCCTTTTACAAAAGCAACATTATCCTTGTAAGCAGAAATTAGATTTCCGCCATTCATTTCAGACGTTTTTTTAATCAATTTAAAAAGACTGCTTTCTTTTTCTTCGCCGTCTATAATAAATGTACCGTTAAATATTTTATGTCTGCAGTGTTCAGAGTTTATTTGAGAAAAGCCAAATACTTCAGCGTCTGTTAATTTTCTACCCATTTCTTTGCTTACGCTTTCGAGGTAGCCAACTTCATCCTCACTTAAGGCTAAGCCCTCTTGCCTATTGTATTCTGAAATGTCTTGAATGTGAATAATTTCTTCTGGCTTTGCATCTGCTGTGAAAATACCTTGGTGTAAATCCTCGTATTTTACTTGCAACATTGGGTCAAAAGTCGCTTCTGAATCTAGGGTAAAGTACTCTTCAATACGAGAAATGCCGTTTATTCCCATGTTTTGCGTTATTTCAACCGCGTTTGTACTCCAGGGGCTAATCATTTCCTTTCTGGGTCCAACAAAAGTACCTTTTACGGTTTCAGAACTTACTTGTTTAGCCTCGCCAAACAACCAACGTAATTTCTCGCAATTTTCTGGACTAATACGTTCTTTAGTGGCTACGGCAAATACTTGGTTGTCTGCCTTAAAGAATGAAATCATAAGTAGGTTTTTTGGTTGCATTTAATAGAGGCGAAATTAAGTATTTTTTAGCAAATAAAAGACAAAAAAAAGCCCCGATAAACGGAGCTTTTTTGAATATGTAAATAGAAGTTTTATGCAAGAACTTCTTTCATTTTAGAGCCTAAATCTGCTGGAGATTTCACAACATGTATCCCACATTCGGTCATAATTTTCATCTTAGCTTCAGCGGTATCTTCATCTCCACCTACAATAGCACCCGCATGGCCCATAGTTCTTCCTTTAGGAGCTGTTTGTCCGGCAATAAAACCAACTACGGGTTTTGTACCGTTTTCTTTAATCCATCGTGCAGCATCTGCTTCCATAGTACCGCCAATTTCACCAATCATAATGATTCCTTCCGTTTCAGGATCGTTCATTAACAATTCTACGGCTTCTTTGGTGGTGGTTCCAATAATTGGATCTCCTCCAATACCTATAGCAGTGGTAATACCCATACCAGCTTTTACAACCTGATCGGCAGCTTCATAAGTTAAAGTTCCCGATTTAGAGACCACGCCAATTTTTCCTGATTTGAAAACAAAACCTGGCATAATACCACATTTTGCACCGTCTGGAGTAATTACACCCGGACAGTTAGGGCCAATCAAACGACAGTCTTTAGATTCTAGATAGCTTTTTACAGTTACCATATCTTTGGTAGGTACACCTTCTGTAATGCAAATAATTACTTTTATTCCGGCATCGGCAGCTTCCATAATGGCATCTGCAGCAAAAGCTGGAGGAACAAAAATGAGCGTAGTGTCAGCCTGTGCATTTTTAACTGCGTCTGCAACGGTATTAAATACAGGGCGGTCAAGATGGTTTTGTCCACCTTTACCAGGTGTTACTCCACCAACAACATTGGTTCCGTATTCAATCATTTGAGAGGCATGAAAAGTGCCTTCTTTACCCGTGAATCCTTGAACAATTACCCGAGAATTTTTATTTACTAATACACTCATTTGTCGTCTTTTTTTTCGAAAATTTTCGTTGCGAAATTAGAACTTTATCACTGAAGTATCAAAAAAAAACCAAGGGATTTACCAAATAGATGTTTTCTGTTTTTTTTAGTGTGCATATAAGTGTTTCTGTGTTTGGCTTCTTTTTGATTGGAGCCCATTTCTCTCTTTTTTAACCTAAATACGATCTTCTGTATTTGGTATTGAGAGACATTGCTTATTTTTGCTCAAATTTAGGTTTGATGAAGAAAGACACCATTTGCGCTTTGGCTACTGCTTCCGGTTTGGGAGCTATCGCTATTATTAGAGTTTCGGGCCCCGAAGCTTTTACCATTTGCGATCCTTTATTTCAATCGGTTAAAGAGGGAAAAAGTCTTTTACATCAAAAAACGCATACCATTCATCTAGGTACATTTAAAAACGAAGGGCAACTTATTGATGAGGTTCTGGTTTCTTTGTTCAAAGGGCCTAATTCTTATACGGGCGAGCATGTG
>Ga0233444_10001629_pt1 | contig 25038 bp, 25 predicted proteins | sample SI_124_October20_6_FD_182792 | JGI IMG/M metagenome (GOLD analysis project Ga0233444, IMG submission 182792) | Seawater microbial communities from Saanich Inlet, British Columbia, Canada - SI_124_October2016_10_MG | ecosystem: Environmental > Aquatic > Marine > Inlet | place: Canada: British... | reverse complement strand
GATCTCCACATTTTTTTTAATTTAAATTCTTCAACTCTAGCTTCATCAGGAGTTATAGTTGCACATTTAACACCTACTCCAAATTGTTTAATGGCATTTGCAGCATCAACTGTTATTTGGTCACCAGTTTTATCTCTACTTTCCATACCTAAATCATAATATTTTAGGTCTATTTCTAGATAAGGCTTGATAAGCTTGTCTTTTATAAATGACCATATAATTCTAGTCATTTCATCGCCATCTAGCTCAACAACTGGGTTTTTTACTTTTATTTTTGCCATAAAATATAGATTGATTAACTGGGATTTTTATACATATTAGGAAAAAATTATCAAACTTTAAATTATGTTTAACACAATTTTTCCAAAGATACACAAAGAAGGCTATAAATTTTTAGCTATTTCAGTAATAGTCACATTCATTGTTTTGTTTTTTTCTAAATTTTTAGGATTTTTATTAATACTAGTAACAGTATGGGTTTATTATTTTTTTAGAGACCCAGAGCGATATTCAATTAATGATGACAGTTTTTTAGTAAGTTCAGCCGATGGTTTGATTACAGATATCTCAGAACGATCCGGACCAGAGGAGCTAAGATTAGAAAACACATCTTACACTCGGGTAAGTGTCTTTATGAATATATTCAATTGTCACGTAAATAGAGTGCCATCATCTGGTAAAGTAGAAGAAATTTATTATAAACCGGGAAAATTTTTAAATGCTTCTTTAGATAAAGCCAGTGAAGAAAATGAGAGAAATTATTTTAAAATCAAATTGAAAGATGGTGAAGAGATTGTAATAGTTCAAATCGCTGGATTAATAGCAAGGAGAATTGTTTGTGAAGTTGAACAAGATCAAGATTTGAAACAAGGCGATAGAATAGGGATGATACGTTTTGGTAGTAGAGTTGATATATATTTTAAGAATAAAAAAGTATTAGCAAAAATCGGGCAAAATGTAGTAGCAGGTGAAAGTCTAATAGCTTCAAGTTAATGGAAGAAAATAAAAAATTTAAATTAGTCGCCTCAAAAAAAACAAGGCACTTACTACCGAATATTTTAACGTTAGGAGGTGTATGTTTAGGTATAAGTTCAATAAAATTTTCTATAGATGGTAATTTTAGTTTAGCTGTTACCTTAATCTTATTTGCAGCAATTTTAGATGCATTAGATGGAAGAATCGCAAGATTAATTAAAGGCACATCTGAATTCGGCAAAGAATTAGACTCATTAACAGATTTTGTTAGTTTTGGTATAGCCCCGGTTTTTGTCCTATATTTTTGGGAACTAAATAAATATGGCAAACTAGGTTGGGCTATTACACTTCTTTATTCAGTTTGCTGTGTTTTAAGATTAGCAAGATTTAATTTAACTAAAATTGAAGAAACCCAAGAGTGGAAAAATAATTTTTTTGAAGGAGTTCCTTCACCTGCCGGAGGATTATTAATCTTAATGCCTTTAATATATGAGTTGACAGGCTTGAATTTTGGTATTGATATTAAAAGCGTCACGCCATATTTTACTATAATCGTAGCTACACTATTAGTAAGTAAAATTCCTACTTTAGCATTAAAAAAAATATCAATTTCTCCAAAAACAACTATTTTTTTATTATTAACTATTGGAATAATCTTCATTGCTTTACTGTTTTATACTTTAGAAGCGCTTTTAGTTTTTGGAATAGTTTACATATTTTCAATACCATTAAGTATATTTTTTTATAATAGCCAAAATAAAAAAAATTTGAGTAAAATATCTGATGAAGATCACAAAGATATTTTATAATGAAAAAATCAAAAAGAGTTAAAAAGAGCAACACCTGGAAAATTAAACAACATAGAGATCAATTTTTCAAAAAATCAAAGACATTAGGATTTCGTTCCAGAGCTTCTTTCAAATTAATTGAATTAAATAAAAAATTTAATTTTATAAAAAAAAATAGTAATTTATTAGATTTAGGATGCTCACCTGGTGGGTGGACACAAGTTGCAAATAAAATAATTACTAATGGTAAAATATTATCTATTGATATTAAAGATATGCAACCAGTTAAAAAAATAAAATTTATTAAAAGTGATATTTTAGAAAAAGATACCAAAGATAAAGTGATTAAGTACTTTGATGGAAAATTGGATGTAATAATTTCAGATATGGCAGCTGACACAACTGGTAATAAATCTTTAGACTCAATAAGAACTAACCAACTATGTGCTGAAGTGATTTATTTTGCACAAAAAACACTTAAACCTAAGGGTGTATTAATATCTAAGATATTTATGGGAGATGATTTTATTGAGGTTAAAAACCTTGCTAAATCGATATTTAATAAAGTAAACTTTTTTAAACCAGATTCTAGCCGAAGCGAGTCTAAAGAAACTTATTTACACTGTGATACTTTAAGTTCTTTATAAAATAAAATAATTGTATATAAGTTTATATGGATACAATTAAAGAAGCTTTAACCTTTGACGATATTTTAATACTTCCTAGGTATTCTAACGTTCTTCCAATAGACACTAATATTGCTCTAAGTCTAACGAATAAGATTAATCTTAAAGTACCTTTTTTATCTTCAGCAATGGATACAGTTACAGAGTCAAATATGGCTATAGCCATAGCTAAAGCAGGTGGGATAGGAGTAATACACCGTAATTTTAAAATAAAAGATCAATCAGATGAATTAAGAAAAGTTAAAAGAAAAAATCTTTTAGTAGGTGCAGCAATAGGTACTAATCAAGAGGATTTAGAAAGAGCAAGATTATTACTAGATAATGGAGTTGATTTAATTGTAATTGATACTGCTCATGGGCATAGTGTTAAAGTTTTAAAAACTTTATCAAAATTAAAAAAAATTAGCAGAAAAATTCCAATCTGTGTTGGCAATATAGCAACTGGGGAAGCAGCTAGAAAATTATATAATTCAGGCGCCGATATAATAAAAGTTGGAATAGGACCAGGTTCAATCTGCACTACTAGAATGGTAGCAGGAATAGGAGTTCCACAGATATCTGCGATTGTGGAAGTTAAGAAAGCATTAAATAAAAAAAAAATTAAAATAATTTCTGATGGAGGAATTAAATTTTCAGGGGATATAGCAAAAGCTTTAGCTGCTGGAGCTGACGCAATAATGATGGGCTCAATATTTGCTGGAACAGATGAAAGTCCGGGAAAAAAATTCAAAATTAAAGGTAAAGTTTACAAACAATATAGGGGTATGGGCTCAATAGGGGCAATGTCTTCGGGATCGGCTAATAGATATTTTCAAAAAAATTATAAAGATAAATCTAAATTTGTACCAGAGGGTGTCGAAGGGCGTGTGGAGTATAAAGGTAGTGTGTCAAAGATTATTTATCAATTACAGGGAGGGTTACGATCTTCAATGGGATACATTGGGGCTAAAAACTTAAATGAAATTAAAAAAAAAGCAAAGTTTGTTAAAATAACTAAAGCAGGTTTTTATGAGAGTATGGTACATAGCGTTGAAATGACTCAAAAAACAATTAACTATAAATTATAATGACTAAAATAATAAAATTATTATTTCTTATTTCTTTAATAGCACAACCTTTAATGGCTAAAAATTCACACATCCAAGAAGGTATAAAGCTATTTAATGATAAAAAATTTAAGGAGGCAAAGTTTAAGTTTGAACAAGACATAGTATTTAATCCTAAAAGCGAAATGTCATACCTATATTTATCAAAAATATTTAAAAATTTAAATAAAAAAGACTTGCAGGAAAAAAATTTAAATACAGTTATTTTACTTAACCCTAAAAATGAAGAAGCTATTTTCATTCTTGCTAGACTTAAATTAGATTCTTCAGATTATAAAAAAAGCAAAGAATTAAACAATAGATTAAATTTTTTATGTAAAAAGTATTGCAATGAAAGCAAAAAGCTAAAAATTGAAATTGAAAATTTATCTAAAAAATAAATGCAATTTCATAATGAAAAAGATAAAATAATAATTATTGATTTTGGATCACAAGTAACAAAATTGATTGCAAGAAGAATAAGAGATTTAGGAGTTTATTCCGAGATAATCCCGCCAAGTAACTTTTCTAAAATTAAAAATTATAAAAATATCAAAGGAATAATATTTTCAGGCGGACCATCAACTGTAACAAAAAATAAATTTCAAAGTGTTCCCAAAGAGATATTTAAAAAGAAAATACCAATACTAGGCATATGTTATGGATTACAATTAATTGCAAAGTTGTTTGGGGGAAAAATTAAATCATCAAAAAAAAGAAGAGAATTTGGAAGAGCTTTTTTATTCCAAAAAAAAAAATCATTACTTACTAAAAATTTTTTTAATTCTAAAAAAACAGTTTGGATGAGCCATGAAGATGCTGTCATTAAAATACCTAAAAATTTCAAGATGATAGCATCTACGAAAAATTCCAAATTAACAATAATTGAAAATACAAAAAATAAAATTTATGGAGTTCAATTTCACCCTGAAATTACACATACTGATAATGGCAAACAGATATTTAAAAATTTTTTATTTCAAATTTGTAAAATTAAAAAAAAATGGAATATTGTGTCTCAAAAAAAAAGATTAATTGAGGAGATCAAAAAAACTGTTAAAAAAGATAAAGTTATATGTGCTCTGTCTGGTGGAGTAGATAGTAGTGTAGTTGCACTACTAATTAATAAAGCTATAAAAAAGAACCTTATCTGCATTATGGTTGATACAGGTTTAATGAGAAAAGATGAATTTAAATATACTTACAAAATTTTTAAAAAAAAATATAAACTTAATGTTAAATTAATTAATGCATCAAAACTTTTTTTAAAAAAGTTAAAAAATATTTCTAACCCTGAAACAAAAAGGAAAATAATTGGTAATTTATTTATCAAGGTATTTGAAAAAGAAGCAAAAAAATATAAAAACTTAAAATTTTTAGCGCAAGGTACACTTTATCCTGATATTATTGAAAGCAGGACTTCCACAGGTAGTAAAACATCAAAGATTAAATCTCATCATAATGTGGGAGGTTTACCTAAAAAAATGAATTTTAAATTAATTGAACCATTAAAAGAATTTTTTAAAGATGAAGTAAGAGTCTTAGGAAAATCATTAGGATTAATTAAAAATATTAATTCTAAACATCCATTTCCAGGGCCAGGACTTGGGATTAGAATAATTGGAAATATTACTTTAGAAAAAATTAAAATTCTTCAAGAAGCAGACCAAATATATATCAATGAATTAATTGAAAATAATCTTTATGATAAAATCTGGCAAGCTTACGCTGCTATTTTACCAATTAAAACAGTAGGAGTTATGGGTGATACCAGAACATATGAAAATATATGTTTATTAAGAGCTGTAACATCTGAAGATGGTATGTCTGCTGATTATTTCAATTTTCCAAAAAATTTCTTAGATAAAATTTCAAATAAAATCGTTAATAATGTAAAAGGGATTAACAGAGTTGTTTATGATATTACTTCAAAACCACCGAGTACAATTGAATTAGAATAATGAATAAAAAAATTAGAAAAATATTGGCAAAAAAAAATAAATCTAAAATTGTAAGTTTGACTGCTTATTCAAAACAGATTGCAAAAATTATAGACAATTATTGCGATATAGTTTTAGTAGGAGATTCCATGGCAAATGTTTTATACGGTATGAATAACACTCATAATGTTACTTTAAAAAATATGATCCAACATGCTCAAAGTGTAAAACAAGGTATAAAAAAATCTTTATTAATAGTAGATATGCCTAAAAATTCTTATAACAATATAAAAAAAGCTGAAAAAAATGCAAAGCTGATTTTAAAAAAAACTGGTTGTGATGCAATTAAATTAGAAAGTAATAATAAAAATTTTAATATTATCGAAAAATTAGTTAAAAAAAGAATTCCGGTAATGGGTCATATTGGCTACACACCTCAATTTAAGAAAAAATTTAAAACAGAAGGTAATACCTCAGAAGAAATAACTAAATTACTTAAAGAAGCTTTATGGATACAAAAATCTGGTGCATTTTCTATTGTGCTTGAGTGTATATCACCTGAAGCATCTAAGCTGATTACAAGTAAATTAAAAATTCCAACTATTGGAATTGGTTCCTCTATACATTGTGATGGACAAATTCTTGTTACAGACGATATGTTAGGTGTAAGTGGTTTTTACCCAAAATATGTTAAAAAATACGCTAATTTAAATAGAATAATTGAAAAATCTGTAAAAAAATATACTAGAGAAGTTAAATTAAAAAAATTTCCTTCAACAAGTAACTTTTTAAATGCAAGAAAACGTAGATAATAAAACAGAATTTAAAGACAAATTAATTATTTTTTTAAATAAAAATAGATTAAAAATATATTGTTTAATTGGTGCTTTAATTATTTGTTTACTTTCAATTACTTTTTGGCAAATAAATAATGAAAATAAAAATAATTCTATTGCAGAAAAATATATTAAAGCAGGTCTTTATCTAGCTTCAGAAAATGAAAATAGATCAAAAGATCTTTATGAGGAAATTATTTTAAGTGAAAATAAAATCTATTCAATTTTAGCTTTAAACACAATTTTAGAAAAAGATTTAATTAAAAATAAAAAAAAAATATTAGATTATTTTGAAATTATTGAGAAAATAAAAAAACCAAAAGATCAAGCAGATCTTATATTGTTTAAAAAAGCATTATATCTTATTAAAAACTCAGAGAGAACAGCAGGAAATCAGTTGTTAAAAAATTTAGTAGAAACACAATCAAAATTAAGCATCATTGCTAAAGAGGCTCTTATTCAATAAAATTTAAAATGAAATTATTTTATGCTTTAATAATTTTAACCCTGCTCCAAAACTGTTCATTTGATAATAAAACGGGGATTTGGAAAAATGATAATATTATTACAAAAGATGAAAAAGATTCCTTTGAAGAATTTAAAACTCTATCTACCGAACAAGAATTTTTTGACAAAATTATATCAATAAAAAAAAATTTTAATTTAGAAATACCTAATCAAATTAATGCTATTGAATGGAAAGATATTTTTTACAATCAATCTAACAATTTTGATAATTTTAAATATAATAATTCTAACCAGATTATTTTAAAGTCAAAAAAAATATCAAATTATGAAATTAATGAATCATTATTATTTATTAATAATAATTTGATAGTCAGTGATCAAAAGGGAAATATAATTATTTACTCAATAAGTAAAAAAAAAATTCTTACTAAATTTAATTTCTATAAAAAAAGATTTAAAAAATTTCAAAAAAAATTAAATTTAATAGTACAAAATAACATAATTTATGCCTCAGATAATCTTGGTTACTTGTACGCATATGACATTAAAAATAATAAGATTATATGGGCAAAAAACTACAAAGTACCTTTTAAATCAAATCTTAAAATATTTGAAAACAAGCTTTTTGCTGCAAATATAAACAATAATCTTTTTATTTTAGAAAAAAATTCCGGTAATATTTTAAAAAAAATTCCAACTGAAGAAACGTTAGTTCAAAATATGTTTGAAAATAATCTGTCTCAAAGTAAAAATTCTATTTTGTTTTTAAATACTTATGGCTCTTTATATTCAATCAATAATAATAAGATGAATATAAATTGGTTTTTGAATTTAAACCCTTCAATAGATTTGAATCCAAGTAATTTATTTTATAGTAATCAAATAATAAATAATGATGAGTTAATTGTTGTAGCTGCTAATAAGTTTACTTATGTAATAGATGTAAAAACTGGGTCGACTATTTATAAATTTAATTTTACATCAAATATAAAACCTATGATTATAGGCCGTTATCTATTCTTAATTTCTAAAAATAATTTATTAATCTCATTTGATCTCAAGAAAGGTAAAATTGTTTACTCTTACAATATCAACCAAGAAATTGCCAAATTTTTGAACGTAAAACCTAAAAAAGCACAATTTAAAAACTTGGTTATGGCTGATGACCATATATTGATTTTTTTGAAAAATTCTTTTGTTCTCAAATTTACTCTAAACGGTGCCATTAAAGATATCTATAAACTACCTAGTAAAATTAATACTAATCCTATATTTGTTGATGGTTCAATTCTATATTTAGATTTTAAAAAAAAATTGTCAGTAGTTAATTAATTATTTGATTTTCCACTTAGTAAAGAAAGCTGCTTTATTTTTAAGCCCTTTAAATTATCTTGTGGTTTAATTGGGTAGTCTCCTGTAAAATAATGATCACTAAATTGAGGATAACTAGAATTTCTTTTTTGATTAATGAGAGCTTTATATAATCCGTTTAAACTTAAAAACTTTAAACTTTTTGCATTTATATATTCACACATTTCCTTATTACTTTTATCGTGTGCTAATAATTCATTTTTTGTTGGCATATCTACACCATAAAAATCAGGGTATTTAATTTCAGGACATGCTATTCTAACATGAACTTCTTTAGCACCGCTATCGTAAAGCATTTTAACAATTTTATGACAAGTTGTTCCTCTCACCAAAGAATCATCAATTAATATTATTGATTTATTTTTTACAATTGTTTTAGTTGAGCTTAATTTAAGCTTAACCCCCAAACTTCTTATATTTTGTGTTGGTTCGATAAAGGTTCTACCTACATAATGATTTCGTATTAATCCCAGCTCAAACCTCTTACTTGATTGTTCTGCATAGCCAAGAGCTGCTGGTACGCCTGAGTCTGGAACAGGTACAACTAAATCTGCCTTTAAATCTGTCTCCTTTGCTAACTCAGCACCTAAGCTTTTTCTATATTCATATGCACATTTGTTATTAATTAAGCTATCTGGTCTTGCAAAATAAATATATTCAAAAACGCAAGGTCTAGGTTTTTGTTTTGGAAAAGGCTTTACTGAATTTATTTTTTCATTCTCAATTATAACAATTTCTCCATTTTCTACTTCTCTAATAAAAGTTGCACCAACAATATCAAGTGCACATGTTTCAGAAGCAAAAATATATGAATTTTTTAATTTACCAATCACTAAAGGTCTTATTCCAAAAGGATCTCTTACTCCTACCAATTTTTTATTTGTCATTAAAACAATCGAATACCCCCCTTGTATTTGGAAAAGAGTATCAATTAATTTATCAACAAATTTTTCTCTTTTTGATTTAGCTATTAACTGAACAATGGTCTCTGTGTCACTAGTAGTCCTAAATATTGCACCGTCTTTTACTAAAGACTCTCTCAATAATAGTGCATTTGTTAAATTACCATTGTGGGCAACACTTAAACCTCCCATATGTAAATCTGCAAAAAAAGGCTGTATGTTTCTTAAAGAAGTTTCACCTGTAGTTGAATATCGGTTATGTCCTATTGCAAAGTTACCAGGTAATTTTTTTAAAGTTTCAGGATTAGTAAAATGATCTCCAACTAAACCTTGTCTCTTTTCAGAATGATAATTTTTTCCATCAAAAGAAACAATTCCACAACCTTCTTGTCCTCTATGTTGTAGTGCATGAAGACCTAAGGCAACTAAAGCGGAAGAGTCTTCATAATTTGATATTCCAAAAATACCACATTCTTCTCTTAATTTATCTAAATTAAATTTTTTCAATTTTTTCTTTAGTGTCAATAAAATCCTCGCTAGATGGAAACTCTTCTATCAATATTTCACTACCTTTATTAATTATATTAAATGAAATCGCTTTTTCGGCTGATATACCCCAATTTTGATAAGGATAAAACCAATTAAAAATTGAAAACAAACAAACAGAAACTATATATCCCTTAAAAAAACCAAAAAGAAAACCAAAAGTTTTATCTATGGAACCAACACCTGTCCAAGTAACTGTTTTACTTAATGATTTGCCAATAAGAATTGTTATAAAAAGTGTAAAAACAAAGATTATTACTCCTAAACCAACATTATTAATAAATTCTGAATCAATATACTCTCTCACTACAGGTTGAAATTTTGGAACTAATATTATAGTTATTATTGTCGCTATAATCCACTTCATGAATGATATTAAACTTAAAGAAAAACCTTTTAAAAAGCACTGGATTACACTGTAAAGTAAAATTAAAGAAAAAAATAAATCAAATAAATTTAAACCACTAAAAATACTATCAATTAATTCATTCATTAAATTAAATTTCTAGTTTCTTGGCCAAATGGTTTAAGTGTCAATATCAATTTTGGCAATAGTGTTAAAACCGATATCATGGCTAGCAACATAGCTATCCCAGTAAATACACCAAAGTAGATAGTAGGAATAAAATTTGACAGCACTAGAATAGAAAAGCCAAACACAATAGTTATAGAAGTATTTAAAATTGCAATTCCAACAGTGCTATGACATCTATCTAAAGTTTTATTATAGTTGTTAATTTTTTCAAATTCCTCTTTAAATCTATAAATATAGTGGATACTATTGTCTACCGCTATACCAATAGTAATAGCAGCTATAGTTATGGTCATCATATCTAATGGAATGCCAAGCAAACCAATTATTCCAAGGATAAAAAATGCAGCTATAAAATTTGGGACAACACCTATAAAAGAAAGTATTGTATTTCTAAATAGAATAAGAAACATCGAAAAAATTCCAAACATCACTATACCGAGAGTAAGTATTTGAGATTTAAATAAACTTTGTAGCAAATTATTAAATAGGATTAGAACACCAGCTAATTTATATTCATCTTTTTCTAAACCTAATTTAATATTTAATTCAGAATTAATTTTTTTTATTAAATCATTTCTTCTTAAATTTTCTAACGAATCTTTTATTCTAACACTTATTCTCGCTTCATCTTTATCTACAGAGATATAAGGTAATACTATTTCTTTTTTAATCGTTTCAGGAATTTTGCTATATAAAACTGCTATTTCTAAACTTTGTAATTCTTTATTATTCAAATCTTCTGCAACTCTTAAAATAGAACCAAAGGAAAGAACTTTTCCAATTTCAGGTAGAGACTCAAGATAATCATGCACTCTAATAATTTTATCCATTTTATCTCTTGTAAACCAATATTTTGTTTTACTTTCATTAATTTCATTTTCTTCCTCCCATTCAGCAAATTCGTCATCTTCATCTTTTTCTTTTTGTTTTATCGGAAATTTTAAAATAATATTCAAAGGAGTTGTGCCGCCTAAATCATCATCAATTTTCTTCATTCCTTTGTAAATTTCTGTTTCTTTATCAAAATAATTTATAAAACTATTTTCTACTTCTAGTTTCAAGATACCAACAACACTAAATATAATTATTATTAAGGTAGAACCGAAAATTAAAATTTTACTATTTTTAGTAAATTCACCTAATGAGGAAGTAATAAAAGATTTTTCGGTATCTTTAACACCTATTTCATTTTCCGATGAAAATAAACCCAATAAAGAAGGTAGTAATAAAAATGTAACCAATAACGAGACTATCAACCCTAAGGTCATCATCCATCCAAAATCTATTATTGGTTTTATTCCACTGAACACTAAAGATAAAAAAGCACAAATTGTAGTTAAAACAGTATAAAGAATTGGAAGCATCATCTTTTTACTAGCTTCTAATATTGCTTCATCTTTTGTTAATTGAGGTAACTCTTTTTTTAATTGTAAGAATCTAACTGTTAGATGGATGTTCATTGCCATATTTAATATAAGCATTAAGGCAATAAAGTTTGACGAGATAACTGTTACTTTCCAGCCAATAAATCCTAACAAACCAATCATTATAATTACAGAAGTTGCACATCCCAATAAAGGCATTATTACCCATTTAAAATTTCTAAAGATAAACCAAAGAGTTAAAATAATAAAAATGAATACTCCGATACCAAAAACTATTATGTCGCTTTTAATATAGCTCATCATATCATCAGCAATCATTGGAATACCGCCTAGGTGAATTTTTGCACTTTCACCATATTTACTTATTACATCTCTTATTTCAGTTATGTTTTGATGATTTCTAATATTATATAAATTTTTATATTCTTCGTATTCTTTTAAAAATTTTTTGTAATTTATTTTTTCTTCTTTAGATAGTCCTGTTTCAATCGATTGATTAAAATATTTATCTTTAACTTTTATATATTCAGCTAGTCTCTCGTCTTTCTTTAGATAAACAACAATTCCGGAAGTTTTACCATCTTCACTGATAACATAATTTTTATAAATCGGACTATTAATAATTTCGTTAAATCCTCTTTTTCTATCAATTTCAGGATAAGCTAAAGTTTTATAATTTTTTAATCTTTCCATCAATCCTTCATCGGTACTTTTTAATAAAGGAACATCGATAATTGTTATAACACTATCAACCCAAGTTAATTTTTCTATCTTAGATTTTAGTAATTGAAGATTAAGAATAGTTTCTTTTTCTACGAAACTTGAAACAGGAGTATAGGTTAGAACTAAAAAATCTTTTGAACCATATGTTTGATTAACTTCTCTTAAATATTGAAGATCTGGATCTCCTTCAAGCAATAAAGCGTCAGATGACGCATCTAAATTAAAATTTTTGGCTTGAAAGAGTGAGAAACCTATTAAAATAGTTAAAAAAAGAAGAGTTACTTTTGAAAAATCTATAACTATCTTTTTATAAATATCAGAAAACATTAGGATAATTCAGATATATCTTAATTTTTTTATAACTAAAGAAAAAACTGAGGCTAATTTTTGCTTAAATCTTTAAATCTTGTGTAAATTCCCTCAAACTCCACTTTAATTATCCCTGTAGGACCGTGTCTTTGCTTACCTAAAATTATATCGGCGAGACCATTAACATCGTTCATTTTTGACTGCCACTCAGCATGCTCTATTGAACCTAATTTTGGTTGTTTATTTTCCAAATAATAAGCCTCTCTATAAACAAACATTACAACATCAGCATCTTGCTCAATAGAACCTGATTCTCTCAAATCAGATAATTGTGGCTTTTTATCATCTCTAGATTCTACAGCTCTAGATAATTGAGATAATGCTAACACAGGAACTTTAAGTTCTTTAGCTAACGCTTTAAGTCCTTGAGTAATTTCTGACACTTCTTGAACTCTATTATCATTTCTATTATTAAAAGAATTAGGAGCCCTCATAAGCTGTATGTAATCAACTACAATTAAACTAAGGCCAAAAAGTCTTTTAATTCTTCTAGCTCTATTGCAAAGAGTAGAAATGGCAATTGCGGGAGTTTCATCGATGTATAAAGGTAGGTCATATATGTTTCTAGAGGTTTCTATATATCTATTGATTTCATCTTCAGTAACTTTACCTCTTCTTATATCATCAGATTTTATTCTCGTTTGTTCAGACAGTATTCTTGTTGATAGTTGTTCAGAAGACATTTCTAACGAAAAAAAAGCTACAGAAGATTTTTCTTGTCTGCTAACAAGATTTTGAGCAGCATGATACGCAATATTAGTTGCCAGAGCAGTTTTACCCATACCAGGTCTACCAGCTAAAATTATTAAATCTGATTTATGTAAACCTCCTAGTTTTTCATCAAGATCTGTAAGACCAGTAGGGACTCCAACAATGCCTTGGTCACTTTGCATAGCTAAAGTAGCCATTTGAATTGTTTGATCTAATGCTTGGTTAAACTTTAAAAATGACTGAGTGAAACTACCTCTTTCGGCTAAGTCAAAAAGAGATTTTTCTGTACTTTCAATTATATTCTCGGCATCTTGTTCTTGTGAACTAGCATTTAAAGTATCAGATGATAATTGATCTGAAATTTGTACCAACTCTCTTCTGAGGTACATTTCGTGTATAATTTTTGCATAATCAACAGCTTGTTTTGCAGAACCTGAAAACCTTGTGAGTTTAACTAAGTACTCTGTGCCACCAACTTCATTAAGCATATTATCTTTTTCAAAATAATTTTTTAAAGTTATAGGATTTGCAATCATACCTTTATTATTTAAGCTTTCTATAACTTCATAAATTTTAACGTGAGCGGGATCGTAGAATGTAGTAGAGTTGATAATGGTTGAAATTTCATCAAGTATATCATTATTCACCATAATAGAACCTATCAGAGCTTGTTCAGCCTCTAAATTTGATGGCTGTTTATTTTCAAGATTATTTTGAAGGGGTTTAATTTCTTTCACACGACTATAATATGTCAAAGAAACAATCTATAAAGATAAAAGTTACACACTATTTATCTTGCTCTGTGGAAAAGTTATTTGGATTGTATTTTCTCTATTTTAATAGAAATACTTGCCTTAACCTCAGAATGAAAATTAATATCTGCTTTAAAGATCCCAATTTTATTTAGGTCATCTTTTAATATTATTTGTGAGGGGCTAACTTCAGTATTTGCTTTTTCCTTAATTAAATTTGTTATTTCTTTAGGTTTAATGGATCCATACAATTCACCATTTTCTTTACTTTCTTTAATAAAAGAAAATGTTTTATTATTAATTTGTTTTGCAATTTCCTTGTACTTATTTTTAATTTCAACATTTTTTTTGTTCAATTCATCTTTTCTTTTATTTACGAATTCTTGATTCTCTGCATTAAACCTTAAAGCTTTACCTTGCTTTAAAAGAAAGTTTCTTCCATAGCCATTTTTAACCTGAACTTTATCTCCAATGCTACCTAGGTTCAGAATATTTTCTAATAAAATAATTTCCATTTATATAAGTCCTAAAATTTTAGCTTTTTTGATTTCACGAGTTAATTTCTTTTGTTTACCGTATGAAACATTTGAAATTTTGGAAGAAACAATTTTTCCATTATCAGAAGTATATTTTTTTAATAAAGTAACGTTTTTATAGTCTATAATTGGAGCATTTTTGATTGATAGAGGACATTTCTTTGAAAATTTTCCATCATTTTTTTGAAACAAACTTAACTTGTTTAGCGAATTTGCTCCTCTTTTTTGAAACTTTTTATTTTTTCTCTTCATTTTTACCTATCTTTTTAAAAAATTCATTTTCTGTGTCTAATTTTTTATATTTTACCGTTAAGTGTCTAATTATAGATGAATCAATACCAATTCTTTTTTTTACTTCTTTTAAAGTGTCGCTATTACCTTCAAATTTATAATGGATATAAAATCCTTTTTTATAATTTTTAATTTTATGTGCTAAGTTAAGCAAACCCCAATTCTCAGTTTTTATCACCTTGCCTGAAGTATTATTGATAATTTCGTAATATTTATCTTTAATAGTTTTTAGATCTTTTTCGGCCAAATCTTGTTTAGCTACAATAGTGTTTTCGTAAAAAGCCATAATTTATTGTGTTATTTAAGTTTTATTAATTATTTATAAAAAATGGTTTATACTATAATGAAGAATTATAGCAATACTAATAATTATTGAATAAACTTATATAAATGAATGTATTATTATTTCCAGGTCAAGGATCACAAGTTGTTGGCATGGGATCTGAGTTTTATAAGAATTTTGATTTAGTAAAAAAAATCTATAAAGAAGCTGATGATAGGCTTAAATATCAAATATCAAAAATAATTCTTGAAGGTCCAGTAGATCAACTGCAATTAACTAGAAATACTCAACCAGCAATTTTAACCGTTAGTTATTCAATTTTTAAAATACTAGAAGAAGAATTCGGTTTTAATTTTAAATCCTTTAAATATTTTGCAGGACATTCGCTTGGTGAATATAGCGCTTTAGTTAGCTCTGGATCATTAGACTTCAGTGATGCCTTATATCTTTTACATGAAAGAGGTAAAGCCATGCAAGAAGCGGTACCCGTTGGTGAAGGTAGTATGCTGGCAGTCCTAGGTTTAAATATTCAAGAAATTAGAAATTTAATGGAAAAAAATAATAATAAAAAAGGAATTTGTGAAATAGCTAATGATAACGCAGAAGGCCAAGTAATAATAAGTGGAGACAAAGCCAGCGTTGAGTCATTTCAGATTTTCTTAAATGAAAATAAAATAAAATCTATACCATTAAAAGTAAGCGCGCCATTCCATTGCTCATTAATGAAACCAGCGGCTGATTCGATGAGAGATAAAATTAATAATACTAAATTTAAAAAACCATCAGTTGAGATAATTAACAACGTAACAGCAAATACTGAAATTAATCCTGACAAAATCAAAACTTTACTAATAGATCAAATTTTTTCTACCGTAAAATGGCGTGAAAGTTTGATAACTATGGCAAAGGCTGGAATTAAAAATTTTATAGAAATAGGGCCTGGTAAAGCCTTAACAGGAATGGTTAAAAGAACACTAAAAAATGCTAATTCCTTTTCAATTAACTCAATTGCTGATATTAAAAAATTTAATGATGAATTTAAAAAATAAAAAAGTTTTAATTACAGGAGCTACTGGAGGTATAGGAAACTGTCTGGTAGAAAAATTTAATAATTTAGGAGCATCAATAGTTGCAAGTGGAACTAATGATGAAAAGCTTCTTGATTTAAAAAAAAAATATCCGAATATCCATACAATAAAATTTAAGCTTGATGAACACGATAAGATCGAAGAATTTATTGAAAAAATAAATAAAAAATTAGATGGTTTAGAAATCTTAATTAACAATGCCGGGATAACTATGGATAATCTTTCAATTAGATTAACAGAAGAAAACTGGAAAAAAGTTCTTGATGTTAATTTAACTTCAAGTTTTTTAATGTGTAAGTATGCTATAAAAAAAATGTTAAAAATAAAATATGGAAAAATAATTAATATTACTTCAATAGTTGGACATACAGGAAATTTAGGGCAGGCAAATTATGCAGCCTCTAAAGCGGGTATACTGGCTTTTTCCAAAAGTTTAACATTAGAATATGCTAAAAAAAATATTAATATTAACTGTGTTGCTCCTGGTTTCATTAAAACCGAAATGACCGATAAAATTAACGAAGAGTTTAGAAAAAATTTAATTAATAAGATACCATCAGGTGACTTAGGAACAGGAGAAGATGTTTCAAATTGTGTAGCTTTTTTAGCATCTGATATGGCCAAGTACATTAATGGGGAGACCATACATGTGAATGGCGGAATGTATATGGCTTGACAATTCTATTTAATAATCTAATAAGAAAATAAACAAATTATGAAAGGATTTCATGTCAGACGATGTTAAAAGTAAAATAAAAAAAATAGTTGCAGATCACCTAGGAATTGAAGAAGAAAAAGTAACTGAAGAAGCAAGTTTTATTGATGATCTTGGTGCAGATAGCTTGGATACAGTAGAATTAGTAATGGCTTTTGAAGAGGAATTTGGTTCAGAAATTTCTGATAGTGAAGCAGAAAAAATTCTAACTGTTGGTGATGCAATTAAATTTATTGAAAGTAAATCAAGCTAATATCTGTATAATTTAAATGTCACATGATGGAGAAAATATCATGGTTATATTATCCTCTCCATCGGGAGTGGGTAAAACTACATTAACAAAAAAAATTCAACAAAAATATCAATCATTTAAGATCTCAGTTTCACATACTACAAGATTACCTCGATCCAACGAGATTGATGGAATAGATTATCATTTTGTATCTCATAAAAAGTTTGAAGAGTTAATTAAAAAAAAAATGTTTTATGAACATGCAAAAATTTTTGAAAATTATTACGGAACTTTAAAAAAAAATGTAGATGAGTCTATTCTTCATAACGATATTATATTTGATATAGATTGGCAGGGGACAAAACAATTATCTAAATTTACAAACCTTAATTTAATTAAAATATTTCTTATTACAGACAATAAAGAAGAACTTAAAAAAAGACTTATAAAAAGAAATCAAAATACAAGGGAAGAAGTAGAAAAAAGATTTAATTCTTTTAACAATGATATAAAGCATTGGAATGATTATGATTATATAATTATTAACAAAAATTTAGAAGTTTGCTTTAAGCAAATTGAAAACATAATTTTAAATAACAAGAATAAAATAATTAATTCTCTTCGTACAATTCAGTAATTTTATAGTAAATTTCAGGATTAATTTCAGAGGGTCTTAAATTTAGTCTCAAGCCATTAATCAGTTTGATTTTGCTATCGTTTAAGATTTTTTTAATATTTTTATTAATCATCTTTCTTTTATTTGAAAAAAAAACATTTGTTATTTTTTCTAAATTTTCAATATTTTTAATATTAAATTTTATTTTTGTATTGGGTTGTAATAATAAAACCATAGAATTTACTTTAGGTTTTGGCCAAAAACAATTTGGCGAAACTAAAAATTTTTTTACAAGATCCAACCTATAATGAAATAGAACTGACAATCTACCATAGTGAGGTGATAAAAATTTTCCTATAACTTTTTCACCTAATTCTTTTTGAAACATAAATACTAGACTTGAAAACTTTGGCGGCCATTTTTTATATTTTAAAAATTTAACAAGAATTTGAGATGAGATATTATAAGGTAAATTTCCAAATACAATTGAATTCTTATTTTGGATTGCTTCAAGATTTAATTTAAGTATATCTGCATTAAAAATTTTAATATTTTTATTTTTTGAATATTTTAACTTAAGTTTATTTGTTAATTTTAAATCTTTTTCAATTAATATTAATGATTTTGGATTTTTCTTTAAAATTTCGCCAGTTAAAGCTCCCTCTCCAGGACCAATTTCAATTACATCTTTATTATTAATTTTCACTAAATTAATTATTTTTTTAATAATATTTTTATCAATTAAAAAATTTTGACCTAAAGATTTTTTAGGAAATATCATTTTCCAAATTTATTTATAAATTTTATGCAATTTAATAGACTTGCACAGTTAGCTCTTTTTTTTCCTATTATGTCTACAGCAACTCCATGGTCTGGCGATACCCTTAAATATTTTAAACCTAAGGTAATATTGATTGCATTGAATTTGTATAAAGTTTTAAAAGGCGTCAAAACTTGATCATGAAACATTCCAATAATGACATCAAATTTTTTATAGTCATTAATAAAAATTGTATCTGAAACTAACGGTCCTTTTATATTCAAACCCAATCGCCTTAGTTTTTTAATTGCAGGTATTATAATTTTTTTTTCCTCAGAATCTTTTCTCATCTCTGCATTATGGGGATTTAAGCCTAAAATTGCTATTTTAGGGTTTTTTTTTAATTTTTTTTTATACCAATTATCAATAGTTTTTACTTTCGTTATTATAAGTTCTTTTTTTATTTTTTTTGAAATTTCTCTTATATTTATGTGAGTGGTAATTGGACATACCGCTAGTTTGTCATTTTTAATTAGCATGACTTCAGAATGATTTTTTATTTTGCATTTAGAAGCAAGATATTCTGTTACACCAATTTTTGATTTAACAAGAAGTTTTTTATCAATCGCGCAATTAACAAACCCAGCTATTTCTTTTTTTAAAGCTAATTTATGCCCAAAATTTAAACTATTTAAAATAAAATTTGAGGAAGATTTATAAGGTATTTTAAATGGATTTTTGAAACGAAGATTTATATCAATAATTTTTAATTCATTTTCTAAATTTTTTTTGTGAATATCTTTAATTTTTTTTAACTTAATTTTATAATTTAATTTTTTAAATTGAGCTTTAAGAAGAGAATAGTTCGATATTATATAAATTCTATTTCTTAATGACTTATCAAGTTTTTTCCAGCTTTTATAGATTAGCTCTGAATTTATACTATTGGGATCACCACCTACAATAATAATTTTCTTTTTCATTTATATTCAATTAAGCTAGAGTTCCTTAGTTTTGATAAATGGCTTCTAGAATATAAGTCAAATTGTTCATCTTTCTTTTTATTTATCAAATTTTTTTTTAATTCAGCGATATTGATATCTTTACTCTTAGAAATTCTCTTATCATTTATTTTTAAAAAAATAACGCTATTTTGTTTTTTTATAGCTTGGGTTACTTCACCAATTTTCATTTTATTCAATATATTAAAAATATCAGGAGAAAGGGATTTTTCATTTATCCAACCTAAGTCACCATCTAAAGAAGCTGTATACTGATTTTTAAATTTTAAAGCAGCGTTTTCAAAACCTTCTGATTTAATTTGATTAGTTACTTCTATAATTTTTTTTTCGTTTTGTTCTTTATTATCCAACATAATTTCAATTTCAGAAATTTTAAGTTCTTTTATATCTGAATTGTTTTTAATATAATCATCAATCTCTATATCTATAACACTTTCATTAATATCAATCTTTTTTGAATAGATTTTGTAAATTAAATCTCGCCACATAAATTCAATAGTAATTTCATTTAAGTATAACTGAAAATCTATATTGTTATTTGAAAAGTTTTTTTTCAATTCTAAAATATCTGATGAAATCTTATTAAGATAAGAGTTTATTTTAGTATCATTTTTTTTTATACCGTATTTTGATACTTCAATTTTTTTTAATTTATTATCAATCAACAAGTTTACAACTTCTTTTTTATATCTATTAATATTATCCTGATTTAGTTCTTCACCAGAAAGTAACAGTGAGCTCAAAATTTTATTTTTGATTTCAAAATTAGTTATGATTTCATTCTCAACTTTTAAAACTATTTTATTGTTAATTTTAGCTTCAACTTTTCCGTAAAAACTGATTATAAGAAATAATATAAAAATACTTAATTTTTTTTTCATCTTTAATTAAATGATGGTGAGTCCACTTTTCCAAATGGCACAAGTGTAATTTTAAACATTAAAGAATTTTCAGGCTCTAGTTCTGAGTCATTGTAAAATTCTCTTCTATAAACTAATCCAGCCCTCAAACAATCATTTATGTACTCGTAACTCAGATTATAAAATTCAGATGAATTTGTAACTAAGTTTCGTTTTGTTTCAAATGAAAACATACCATCTTCTTTATTTTTCAAGTTAATTTTTGTTTTTAAATAATTTTGATCACCCATATGTTTATTTTCTTCAAGATAACCAAAATTAATATTTAAAGAATTAAATAAAATTGAGGTACTTATTTCACTGTAATTAAGATCTTCATAATTTTGATCTATAGAAAAATCATATTTTAAATTTAAATTTTTATTAATATTATAATTAGTAGTTCCAACTAGATCAGATAGCTTTTCATTCATGCTAGTTATATCTGCCATTTTTTTATTTTCTTTTTCATTAATTACTTGTGCAATTGAAAGGTCAAAATCATTATCACCATTTTCTTTTTGTATCTTGTAGTCAAAACCTATTGCACCACTTATGCCTGTCTCATAATTATTGATGTCATTTATTCTATTGATGTTAAAAGCATTTGTTGGATTCAATCTGCTACCGTTTTCTTCTTGCCTCATACTTCCTGGTGACAATCTTATTAACATTTTGGGTGTTAAAAAATGATCTAAGTTATTTTTAATCTTTTTTAAATTTAATTCAGATAAAAGCCCAACCGCACCATATAGCTCATTAGTTGTGTCATCTTTATACTTTTTAACATTTTTCGTCTCATAATTAATATTTTTTAAATTTCCTAGAAACTTTGTGTTGAATCCAGAATTAAAAGCAATATCTCCCGACTCCCAATTAAAATCATTTATTAAAAAATTTTCAAGTTTGTTAGTATCATAGTTGCGAATTTTATAATTAGTCTGTAATTCTAAACTACCAATTTTTTCATTATTGAATAAAATCTTATCAAATGTAATTTCTGGTAAAATATATTCATATTTATCATCGTAACTATCTTTAATTGTCTCGTAAATGCTAGCATCTATACCAAAAAAAATTTCATCTCTTTGATGGGTAAAATTTAATGAATTTTCTAAAGTATCGGTATTATAATCAACCAGATTGGATTTAATTTTATATAATTTTAAGTACTTATCATTAGAAATATCTTGAGTTACTATACTAAAACTATTTTCTGAATTATTTTTTCCTTTGAAATTTTTTATGTACTTTGAGAAAAAATGAGATTTTTCTCCATCCTTCTTGGTAACGCTCTTTTTTTTATAACCTTCCGTATAACCAAAGTCTGCCATTAAAAACGAGTCTTTTAGTACTTGATGGTACTCACCGTAGAAAAGAGGATTTTCTGAACCGTAAAGCCGACTAGTTAAAGTAAAATTTTTGTTACTGGCTATATCAAAAAAATAAGGAATGGATACACCCTCACCTAAATTTTTTGTGTCTGTGATCGATGGTGGTAAGAAACCGGACCTTCTTTCAACAGAGGGATCTGGATGCGATAACTTAGGAAAGTAAAAAACTGGAATATCGTAAACTTTTATTATTGCGTTATCGTAATAAATTGTTTTTTTTTTATTATCATGCAACATCTTAGAGGATTGTATTGACCATGGTGGGCATTTATCATCTTTCCTATAGTCGCACAGAGTAAATACGCTTTTAGCAAATGTAGTTTTTTCTTTGTTTGATATTAAATTATTTGCAAAAATACGTGGCTTATTGTTTTTGTGTAATTTAAAATTTTTATCGTTCATAAAAGCTTTTGCATCGGCACCAAGTATTTCATTTTTTTTTGTATCTATATAGATCTGAGAAAATTCAAAATTATTTTTTTTATTATCAATAATATTTACTTGACCTATTGATTTAAAAACATTTTTTTTAGCAAGATATTCAAACGTATTTAAATATATCTTATTTCCATCCAAATCTTTTAAAACAGATGCTTTTTTGGAATTTATAATTTTATTTTTATTATCTACAACAATATCACTACCTTCCAAAGTATACTTATCAGAGGTAATAATTTTGGTAGGTCCCGTGCTTTTTAATAGTTTGCTTTCAACATAATATTCTGCAAATTCAGTTTGTATAATATTATTTTTATCATCTGTAGCTATAATATTATCCTTTACCAACAAATAGCCAGTTTGTTTATTATATTCAACATAATTACTTTTGATAATTTTCTCTTCCGTTTTCACTACAACTTCATTTTCAAAAATTGATGTTATTCCATCTTTATCTAGAGTAATATTTTTTGCTTCAATAAATAAGTTTTCAGCAAAAGAGTTTGCACTAAGAAAAATTGAATAAAAGATTACAAGTAATTTATTTCTCATTAATTTGTAAAACCCCAATAAAAGTAAAAAAACTTAAGGCTATAACCGGTGCCCAAACTGATAAAATCAAAGGAATCCTATCTGTCTTTCCTAAAGCTATAGAAAGATCTTTTAAGTAGTAAACCAATAAACTTATAATTAGCCCTATAATTATAAATTTAAGGTTATCAGATTTTTTGTTAGTATGCATTGTAAGAATAGCTGCTATAGCAGTCATCAAAAATAAAAAAAAGGGCAATGAGAGCATAGAGTGGTAACTTTGATCCAAAAATTGTTTACTATATCCATTATTTAGTAAATTCTGATAATTAATTATAAGATCATAAAAAGATATAGTGTCGGAATTACTAAATAAACTTGTTATTTTTTCATAATTATAGCTGGACACAATTTTCTGTTTAACAAATTGAGTTTTTTCAAAAACTCCGTTCGATATTTTAAAAACACTCACATCATTTAAAACCCAAGTTTTTGATTTAATATCAACTAATTTAGAAAAAATTTTTTTTTCTAATTCATAATCGTAATTAAATTCAAAAATTACCGCATCTTTAAGTTTACTTCCCTCAATACTAACTGCAGAAATAATTCGATTACCGTTCTTTGTAGGCTCTTTAATCCAAAGTCCATTTTTATTAAATGCAACTAAATGTTCAATATCCCTTGCATGTTGAGATTTTGTTATTTCGTAATACTTTACCATTGATGATGTAACAGGACTAATTATTGTGAGGATAATACATCCAAGTAAAAAAGAGGCAGTTGCTAAGACAAAAAATATTTTTATATTTGAGAAGCCATATATTTTTAGTAGTAATAAATCATTATTATTTCTAATTTTAAGCATAAACCACATACTTGAAATAAATATAATAAAAGGCAAAAGTTTAAGAACTAAACTAGGCACATACAAAGTTGTTAAAATTAAAGGTTTGAAAACACTTACATTCATATTTTTAAAGAATTCAACTTCTTCAAACAAATTTAATATTACCCCAAAACAAAAAATTATCATTGCTACTATTAAAAATGATTTTAAAAAATTATTTAAAAGATATTTTAAGACAACGTTGTTCATATTATTTTAGTTTCCGTATTAAATTTATAAACAAGTAATGAATAAAGCGAGGTCAACATAATTAATGGAGCTACTATATAACTAATTCTTAAAAAATAATTTAGTCCAGTATATCTTATAATTAATTCAGTTAAGATTAGAACAACAAAACTTAAAAGGAATATAGAAATTTTTTTTTTATAATTTTTTTGGTTTTTTAATAATAACAATGAACAAATCAATGACACAACTGGTATATAAAATGGAAGAACAATTCTTCTCATAAGCAATGGTAGAATTTCCTTTTTTGCCTCATCCTTACAAATACTTAAATTTTGATTAGAATTAAAAAAACAACTCATTAGTTTTATGGTTGAAGTTTCTTGTAATTTTGGTTGTTTAACAGTGGATGTAACAAAATTATCCAGATTAATATTTAGTTGTTCAAATTTTAATATCTCATTTTCTGTATTATTTTTTCTTGATGATATAATATTACCATTTATTAAAAACATCTCTCTATCTCTAACAATTCCCTCTTTAGCAATTATAGTAACTTCAGCAATATCACTATTATTTGATGTTAAGTTTTTTAAATTACCACCTTTATCGTGTAAGAATATATTTTGAACCTCATTATTAAATTTTTTTTCCACGATATAAGTAAAACCTTTAAAAGAGTCACTAAATTGTTTTGACCTTATAGTAGGCAAAAAAGAGTTTAAATTATCTTTATTTAATAATTGTCTTGAATGATTTAACGCAGATGGGGTTAAAAAAATAGAAAAAATTAAGTAAATAAATACAATAAAAACAGAAGCAAAAAAAAATAAATTTACTATTTCTATTTTTTTTACACCGGAAACCCATAATACATCAAACTCACGATCATTAATATGTTTTAAAATAAATATTATTATGGATAAAAGAAATGCAAGAGGAATAAATTTAGGTGCTAGACCAAATAAATTTAAAAAAGAATATTGAAAATATATAAGCAATGGATATCCACTATCTACTATTAAATCTAAAAAGTTCACAGATCTAACGGTTAAGGCAATAACAGATAAACCAAAGACAATA
>Ga0233444_10001624_pt1 | contig 25065 bp, 28 predicted proteins | sample SI_124_October20_6_FD_182792 | JGI IMG/M metagenome (GOLD analysis project Ga0233444, IMG submission 182792) | Seawater microbial communities from Saanich Inlet, British Columbia, Canada - SI_124_October2016_10_MG | ecosystem: Environmental > Aquatic > Marine > Inlet | place: Canada: British... | reverse complement strand
TTAAACACCGTAATACCTGCACAAAACAAAGGACCCGCTGAAGCCAAATCAATACCCTCAGGAATTAATACCAAACTATTAGCATCAGCCCGGACTTTGTCAGCAAAACCACCATGATGCCCCACCACGGTAGGCTGAGCTGAAGCGCAGAGGTTTTGATCATTATTATCACAATGTTGGCAATTATTGCAGTAACTCGCATGCCATCCCAATCCCACAACTTCGCCAACTTTAAAGCGCGTGACCTCATCAGCTATATTCGCAATACGGCCCACCACTTCATGACCGGGTACAAGCGGGTATTGTGTCATTCCCCATTCATTGTCGATCATACTGATATCGCTATGACAAATGCCTGTATAGAGCACGTCAATCTCTACTTCTTGTCCCTTTAGAGGACCAGGATCATATTCAAAAGAACGCAAATCACCCTTCGGTTCAAACGCAGCATAGGCTTTTATCATTGTTAGATCCCCTTCCAATAAGTCATCATTGCTTATCTCTAACGGGCCCATAGTCGTATCAACCCGCAAAAAAATGCATCTCGAACGGACTCCTAACTAAATCATCGTAATTTTTCAAAAAATCATTCATAAAACTCAAGCAGGTGTTTTCTTACCTGATCGTAATACTAAATATCCGAGAATACCTGAAGCAAAAGAACCAATTAAAATAGCTAATTTATCTGTGTATTCGAACATTTTGGCATCAGTAAAGGCTAAGGATGCAATGAATAAACTCATCGTAAAACCAATCCCCGTCAACACTGACACACCATACAACTGCAGCCAATTACTCCCCTCAGGCAAAGAGGTAATCTTTAATTTAATCGCTAGCCAACTAAAACCAAAGACACCCAATTGTTTACCGATGAATAGGCCCATCATAATGCCTAAAGGTACCGGGCCAGCCATCTGTTCCATCGAGATTTCGGTAATGTTGACTCCCGCATTAACAAAAGCAAACATGGGCAAAATAAAGAACGCTACCCAATAATGCAGGTCATGCTCTAACTCTTTTAATAAAGAAACATGGACACCTTCACGTTGTGAATTTAGCGGGATGGTAAAGGCTAAAGCAACGCCAGCTAAGGTGGCATGGACGCCAGACTTCAAGACACTTACCCACAAAACGAGGCCAACCATAAAATAAGCTGCTTTTTTCGCCACACCTAACATGTTCATTGCAATCAATACAATCAAAGAAACAAACGCTACTGTAATGGATAACGTTGATAAATCAGTCGTATAAAACAACGCAATAATGACGATCGCACCTAAATCATCAATAATCGCCAACGCCATTAAAAAGAGTTTTAATGACACAGGAACACGACTACCCAACATCGACAAGATACCTAGAGCGAATGCAATATCTGTTGCAGTCGGTATTGCCCAACCAGACATCGCAATTGGGTTTTCATTATTATAATTAAAAATCACATAAACCAAGGCAGGTATTGCCATACCACCGATTGCAGCAATACCGGGCAGCATCGCCTGTTTCACAGAGGATAAATGCCCTTCTATTAGCTCTCGCTTGACTTCAAGACCAATCAATAGAAAAAAGATCGCCATCAAACCATCATTAACCCAATGGTGAAGTGACTTATCAATGTGCAAAGCACCAATTCGAACTTCGACAGGGATATGCAAGAATGACTGGTAAAGTGGCCCTAAAAATGAATTGCTTAAGATCAATGCCAAAATGGTGACAATAATCAGCAACACACCACTCGATGATTCTTTTTCTATAAATTCTTCAATAATCGTTTTCATGAAACACTCTAATTAATTTCCAAATGGTAAGACTACAAGACTCACACTTAATTCCGATTTAACAACCAAACAGACTCAGTTGCTGGACAGCACCCTTTCAGCCCACCTTCAACGTCATTCTCATACAATAGTGTCATTGAATAATGTTCACTGTAATACAAAGCTAATTCTTCATTTGAGACAGAAAAAGGCGGCCCCGCCATTATGGACTGATCATAAACATAATTAATCACTAATTGATCTGACTTTTGAGATAAAGCCATCACTTGAATAGCGTAATCAGCACGCATCGTTTTTGGTAAAGCCACAATCGCAGCACGATCATACACTGCATTAACTTCGCCTAAAACAGTAATCGTTAATTTAAAAATATCGCCCACATAAATCATCAGTCCAGGGGCGCTGTAACATTTCAAAAAACCTAACTCAGCTATAACAGGTTCAAGTCCCAAATCATCAAACAATTCAACCACAGCGGGCTCATGCAACTCAATACCTTTAACCGATAGCCCTTGAGTCAACAACCACGCAATATCCAAAGTTTTACCGCACAACGGTAAAAAAATGGTTTGTCCTTTTTCCAACGCCAAGGCCTTGAAGTGTGCAAGCAATAAAGGATTAACCGCATCACGATGAAACCCGATCTGTTTATCTTCCCATTTCTGATGCCAAAATGCTGGATCCATTACTCACACCCTATTATAAACAAAGGAAAACCGCTAAAACATTTCAGAGATCTTCACTTATGGAATTGCTACTCTCCAGCCAAAATGCCAACGCTGGCTACATAGTTATTTTACTTGCTGACAGCATTGTTAGTACATCACCGCCAAAATAGGTAAGGTTGCAGCCAAATTCACTACTATCGTAATTGAAACTGCTATTCCGGATGATTTCGAAGAGAACTAACTGGCTTTTAAACTACTCGCAATAATTGCAATCCAAGCATCAGCAGAAATCAAGCCATTCGCCCAGTCTTCCCAATCTAGAGACAAACCTTCTGATTGCATCTGTTCAACCGTCATTCCTGCTGTCATCATCGCCTTGACTTCATCCGTCGTACCAACCAACATCTCATGAAATTCGGCTAAACCAAGCTTGTCTGACAAAGTCCCATGGCCAGGAATAACAGTCGTATCATCATCAATCCTTGCTAGTACAGCAGCCACATTATCAGCCATCTGCATGACATCACCACCGTTAGCGACATCAACAAAAGGAAACATACCAGAAAAGAAATTATCGCCCATATGGACAATATTAGATTCTTTCATAAACACCACCGAATCACCATCAGTATGGCCATTCGGAAAGTGTACAATGTCAAAACTCTCACCATTAATAAACAATGATAACTTTTTGCTATAGGTCAGCGAGGGTAGCGCATGTTCAGGGTAAGGTTCAGATACCATGCCAAACAACTTTATCTCTTGTCGTGTTAATAAACGTGTCCGAACATTATCGTGGGCAACAATTTGAGCATGATGACCAACTAACTCATTACCTTGCGTATGATCGCCATGCCAATGTGTATTGATTAAATACGTAACATTTTTTACACCACCATCCCCTTCCAAAACATCCTCCAATGCTGCTGACATTTCCTTATAATCAGCATCAACCATCACCAAGCCTTGCTCCCCTTTTATTAAAGCAATATTACCGCCTTTACCTCTAAGCAAAACAACCGAGCCTGAGAGTGGTATCGACTTAAATGCTTTTGTCGAAGCATGGTGATCAGCACCATAAACCTGTAGGCTCGCTATAATTAAAAATAAAGCCATTCCAAATCGCGTTAATACAGTCATTTCATCATCTCCTTAAAAACAAAACCAAATAGGCCGTTTATTTCTGCCAGCTATCATAACTTAATAAAAGAACATTTTAATCACCATCATTCAGCTTTTATTCAGCAACATCGCTTTATAGTCATCCCCAAAATTATCGATACAAGCCTAACAAGGTATGGGACAACTTTAATCATGAAAAATATGCTGTTTTTTCTAGCCGTACTTTTATTAAGTATTTCGATAGCGGGCGCTGCAAAAGTATCTGCATTGCCCTTACTTCCAACACTTTGGCTATTTTCACCTATTTTCGTAGGGGTTTTAGGTTTACAACATTTAGCAAAAGTATAACGACAATTAATGATATAAAAAGCCATTGTAGATAATATTAACGGGCCCTTCTTGTACAAAAACTAAACGCGATAACCCCACATAAAGACATGCTATCATTCAACGTTAGAATATAAAGTAACCAAATCAAAAAAGCATGGATCCATTAAGCCAAGGCGTTGTAGGCATATCGGCCTCACAGTCTGTCTCATCAAAAAAAGAAATAGGCATCGCCAGTTTATTGGGCTTTTTCTCTGGCATGGCTGCAGATTTGGACATCCTTATTCGCTCTGGAGATGACCCCCTCTTATTTTTAGAATTTCATCGCCAATTTACCCACGCCATCATTTTCATGCCGATTGGCGGACTAATTTGTGCCACGATTTTCTGGTTTTTACTTCGTCATACCTTTAAAAACCAAACCTTAACTTTCGGAAAAGCGTATCTCTATAGCACTGTTGGCTATGCTACGCATGGGTTACTAGATTCTTGTACAAGTTATGGCACGCAATTATTTTGGCCATTCAGCAATGATCGTGTTGCCTGGAATAACATATCGATCATCGACCCTCTTTTTACAATGCCATTACTGGCTATTGTGTTACTCGCCCTCTGGCGGCGTTCACACACTCTCGCCTATTTCGGTTCGCTTTATGCAATGAGTTATTTAAGCTTAGGCTTAATACAAGAAGATCGAGCAGTAACCATTGCCCAGGACATCGCAGAGAGTCGTGGTCATGAGGCCATTGACCTGAGTGTAAAACCAAGTTTTGCAAACTTGATTGTCTGGAAAAGTATCTACGAATACCAAGGCCGCTATTATGTTGATGCTGTTCGTGTATTCAACACTACTGGTTTCTTTAAAGGTGACTCCACACCAAAATTGAATATTAACCGTGATTTTCCCTGGTTAAATACCACAAGTCAGCAAGCTATCGATATTGAACGTTTTCGTTGGTTCTCTGCTGATCACCTTGCATTAGACCCCGACAACCCAAATCGCATTATTGATATGCGTTATTCGATGTTACCTAATAAATTAGACGGCCTGTGGGGAATTGAATTATCGCCATCGGCAGACTTGAAAAGCCATATAAGATGGACAGCTAATCGTAGTGCGAAAGATAGAACAAATAACCTTAAAACACTTTGGACAATGGTAAAAGGCACAGGCGCAAGCCCAGTACCTTAACCCTTATTCAAAAACGTGTGGACAAGCACCATAATCATTAAAAGCAGTATCCCAACGCCACACATCATTGGCTCGGCGCCAACGTGAATGAAAAAATGTCATCAGACAAGTACCTGATGGCAGTTCGACTAAAAAGGTGTCAAACTCAACCACATCACCATATTTTGGATAAACTGTGCTTTGTGGCCACGTCAAACCACCACGAGCATCAGTTTCTGTTACCCAAAAAGCCTCAGGGGGCACCCATATCTGCTGCGTGTTATCCCAAACCACCACAGGTTCAGCATCTCTTACCTCACCATGCTTTGGGCCATCAGTAACAACCTCTTCTCTTGTGCAGGCAGTTAACAATAAAACCAAAGGTATCGCCATCAACCAAATTGACTTAGCCATCATCACTCCCAAGTATTAACAAATAACATCATTCATTACCTAGACGACTAACCTCACCGATTATTACACCGAAAAGGCCATCAGACCGAATATTTTTTTTAGGTAAATAAACGCGAGATACCGAGCCATCCAAATACAAGGCTACTTCGCAACCTTGCTGTTTGAAATAATCGGCAAAATCATAAAAATTAACAAAACTTTTCGACATAGCAAACACAATACGGCCATCGGATAAAAGGCCGACACCATTACGAATACGTAAGCTTAACGACCCTTCGGTAAATTTTGGATTAATCTCGCCATCGACCAATAACATGGGGCCAGATTGTGTTGCATAGTCAATATCACTATTGAGCTCAAACTCAGATGTAGAAACGATATGAGCTTGACCTGACTTGGTCAAATAAAACACACCATTCGGCTGGATGTAAAAATTGCCGTAACCTTGCTGACGGCGACTTAAGCGGTATTGCATCTTGCCTTGCTCAATATATAAACCTAACGGCGTCAAATTTTCTTGGAAGATGCCACCATTCATTGCAAATACCAAAGTCTTGTTTTTCCTTGCTAGAGCCTGTTTTAAACGACTAAAATTTTGATATGGCTGTCCCGCATCATCGCGCCAAAAGAAGGCCAGGTTTCCTTGCGCCGGGTCGACAATGTGGGTAATAAACCGAGAAGGCAAGGGAATTTCATCAGCCAACACAACAGGCTGAATGACAAAGAAAAAACAACTAAAACACCAATGAATAAGACGTTTATTCATCTGATGTAAATGTTAGCTCAATGGCCGAGCAAAATAGCTGCTCATCCAGTCATATAATTGTGATGGGCTTAGCGCATCAAAAGCCAACTGTTCAAATTCAGATGCCGGATCTTTATCTTTGTAAGAAAATTGATAACTCACGACATCAAGCTCATCATCATTCAAAATTAATATAATACGTTTACCTGTTTTTAAACAATCAATCGTCATGACATCAGCGGGAAACCCGGCATCGCGCATTTTATGGTGTACACCGACAATGGGATCAATATCAGCATGATTTAATTGAACACGTTCATGTGCCTCAGTCGCCATATCACATAATTTTTTTAACTGTTCAGTCATCTAATCTCATTTCCATCATTTACAAACCCACAGCAACATGTTGAATAAGCCCATCATATATCAAAATATGCTCACTTCCTTGTCGGTTTTGTTCTTCACCATCAGGCAAAACACCTTTAAAACTAAATTCAATTTCAATAATATTGGGCTTGACCTCGGCGATATGATCAATAGTCCACGCCACAGACTCATACTGTCCATGGAACTCCCTCTGCATAGCAATCACATCAGCCTTTCCAATGAAAAAACCTAAATTAACAGAATAATAAGTGCAGTTTTCACTAAACAAACTGGCAATTTGAGGCAGCTCAGAGCGATTTGAATATGCAAAGTAATTACGTGCTATTTGTCTAGCTAACGACATCATTTACCTTAGGTTGTTAAGTCATCTGACAATGTATCAAATTACCTTGATTGTTTTAGAGTGAGGCATCCTACGTCTGAAACTATCACATGATTTTAACTATTTTTCAGTGACCAAACGAATCAAATCATCCGCAATTGCTTGTGGTGTATCGTCGGGACGTATCAATAAACGAGCAGCCCCATTACGATCAAACACATACGTCACGCTACTATGAGATACATCGTAATGTCCATCTTCACCAACTTTCCCAAATTCGACACCAACCTTATACCGCTTAGCTAAAATAATTAAGCTTGCCCTATCACCCGCCAAACCAATAGTGCGACCAAAATTCTCAGTATAAGCTTTCATCTCTGGTATCCCATCGCGTTGTGGATCAACCGTAGCGAACAAAACCTGAACTTGTTTAGCTTGCACCTCATCCATTTTAGATAACGCGCTTTGCAGTTGATGCAGAGACATTGGACACACATCAGGGCAATGCGTAAAACCAAAGTTTAAAGCGACGACCTGATTTTTGAAATCACCAGCCATCACCATTTTATTGTGATTGGCATCGGTCAATGTAAATGACAAGTCAGGCATGTAGCCTGTCATATTTTTTGTCTGCCAAGGTACCAGTTCATTGCTACATGAAGACAATATCACCAATAAACCAATAGTAAGAATGGAACGAATAAAGTACTTAATCATTTGATACGTAATCTCTAAAATTTATATGCCTTGTAATAACCAACCTTTTACTCACCGATCACGGTCACAATCACTTTCCGGTTGTGCCGTTGTGTACGATGTTCCCACAAATAAATACCTTGCCATATTCCTAAGTCACATTGCCCACCACTGACGGGCACGGTTAAATCAGGATTGGTCAGCACAGTTCGAATATGAGCGCTCATATCATCTGGACCTTCGTCTTGATGTAAAAACATCGGATCACCATCAGGCACGATATGTTGCATGTAAGTTTCTAAATCACGACGGACATCAGGATCCGCATTTTCACACAGCATTAACGACGCACTGGTATGCTCTACAAACACATGACATGTGCCTATTTTCACCCCTGATTTCGCCACAATATCTTGCACATCTAAGGTAATGTTAGCTGTACTTCGTGGTTGAGTGTGAAAGTCCAGTTGTTGCTGAAAAACCATTTAAAACACCCCTAAAAAATAACGTTTTGAAAAAGGCCTTAACGCGGCCAAATTGAATGACATCGCGAACGTGAATAAACATCATCCTCTTTCTAATGTAGTCAGACCTCGGGGCTTAGTTATCCGAGTATCCATTTCGCTTAATACTTAATCCGATAAATAATATCGTAGTCTGTAATGAATTGACCGGTTTTGCCCACTAACTTATCCATTCAATTAAAGTGGTTTCATCTACAACAGTCACACCCAAGTTCTCGGCCTTGGTTAATTTTGAGCCAGCATCACGTCCAGCCACAACATAATCGGTTTTTTTAGAGACACTACCCGCAACTTTTGCCCCTAAAGACAATAGTTTCTCTTTCGCTTCACTGCGTGACAATTGCTCCAACGTGCCAGTTAACACGACTGTCTTACCACTCAGCATAGAATCAACTGCAATTCGAGTTTCTAGCGGCCAAGCCACACCCGCTGCTAATAAACGATCAATGACATCTCGGTTATGGTTTTGATTGAAAAACGTCACAATATTGTGCGCTACGACGGGTCCTACATCTTCAATTTCGATTAAGGCCGCTTCATCAGCTACTTTTAAAAGTTCTAAGGTTGAAAAATGCATTGCAAGCGATCGAGCCGTTGCCTCGCCTACTTCTCTAATACCCAAAGAATAGATAAAACGAGCAAATTTAGTCGTCTTTGCTACTTGCAACGCACTCACTAAATTTTCTGCCGACTTTTCACCCATCCGTTCTAAAGCTGCCAACTGTTCAATCGTTAACGCGAATAAGTCTGCCGGATCATTAATTAAACCTTCATCTACTAATTGCTCAACTATTTTGTCACCTAGGCCATCCACATCCATTGCTTTACGAGACGCAAAATGCTTAATCGCTTCTTTGCGTTGTGCAGGGCAAAAGAGCCCGCCGGTACAACGTAATACCGCCTCACCATCGACACGTTCGGCAACAGAATTACATATAGGACACTCGTTCGGAATCCGGAAAGGCAAAGCTTGTTCAGGCCGTTTAGACATGACGACTTGGACGACTTCGGGGATCACATCACCCGCGCGTCGCACAATCACTGTATCTCCGATACGCACATCTTTACGATCAATCTCGTCTTGATTATGTAACGTAGCATTACTTACCGTCACACCACCAACAAAAACGGGTTTGAGACGTGCAACGGGTGTTAAAGCACCCGTACGCCCAACTTGAATTTCTATATCCTCAACCAAAGTTATCTCTTGTTGAGCAGGAAATTTGTGGGCAATAGCCCAGCGAGGTGCTCGGGAAACAAAGCCCAAACGCTGTTGAAGGTGCAAATTATCAACCTTAAATACCACACCATCTATGTCATAGGGCAAGCTATCACGTCGCTCTCCAATTTGTGCAATATAAGCGATACAGCCTTCAACACCAGAGACTTGTTGCAACTCTGAAGAGATTCGGCAACCAAATTCAGCGACCATCGCCATCGCAGCTGAATGGGTCTCTGGCATATTAGCCAACCCTTGAGTTTCACCCAAACCATAACAAATCATTTCCAATGGTCGGCTAGCGGTTATTTTTGAATCCAGTTGGCGCAAGGAGCCTGCCGCAGCATTACGCGGGTTTACAAAAGGTTTTTTACCATCAACAATTTGTTGTTGATTCAATGTCTCAAAACCCGCTTTAGGCATAAATATTTCACCGCGAATTTCAATCACATCCGGCATAATCTCACCACAAAATTTCAAAGGAATATCTGAAATTGTTCGTACATTGATTGTGACGTCTTCGCCGACACTCCCGTCACCACGGGTTGCTGCTTGTACTAGAACACCCTTCTCATAACGCAAACTAATGGCCAACCCATCTAGCTTTGGTTCCGCGATATAGTGCTGAACTTCACTCGTATTAAGCCAATCTTTAACACGTTGATCAAAAGCCAAAAACTCGGATTCATTAAACACATTATCTAGGGATAACATAGGGATAACATGGTTAACTTGATCAAACTTATCAAGCGCTTGACCGCCAACTCGTTGTGTCGGTGAATCTAATGTCAATAAAACAGGATAATCAGTCTCAATCTGCTTTAATTCATTGAACAACCTATCATATTCAGAATCAGAAACTTCAGGATTATCAGCAGCATAGTACAGATAGCTATACTTATTTATTAAGTTATGGAGTTCATCTCTACGAGCCAGTATTTTAGTTGGAATAGTCATGTTTAAACTGATGATTATCTAATTGTTGCGTTAAATTAAAATTTAAAATTCGGCTACGCATTTTTTCCAACGTGGCTTCGGTCAAGGTCTGACGGTGCTCATCCTTTAATTGACCATTCAAACGCTTCGCTATTTTATCCGCGGCATCTAGCATAGCATCAAATGCTAACAAGCCATTAGTAGTGCTAGGCAGGCGCATAAAGACCACTAAACCTTGTGTTTTCAATGTAGGTAACTCTGCACGTTTAAGTGAGCCTGGCGCCAGTAAGTTAGCCACACTAAACAGTGTTTGTGTTTGTTGCCCAGCTAAATGACGATGAAAAATAGACATTTCACCTGGTTCCATATCAACAAAACTCAACGCCGCTGCAATATCATTACCTGAAAAATCTTGTCCATCGGACGCAACAATCGTCAAAGCCAAAACAATATCCCATTCTTTATTTTTTGCTGCAGGCTTAACCGGTGGGTTTTCTTCATTTACCGTACCTTTTGCTGATGATAAGGCATCACCCCTCATTGCAATAAAGGGCTCATGAGGCTCAGTCAGAAGTAATTCTTCTTGTGAGGAAATCTCGACTTCTGGGTTTAACCTGGGGGCCGAAGCTAAATGGCTCTCGGCAGCCTGAACCGCTTCTGAGGATAATGTCATCCCAAGTTCTTCATCACCACCTTCAGCAACTAGACGCTGATCTACATCGCCCATAATATGTTGCTGCTGCATCGCCAACTGTTCATCTAAATACTGACCAAACACATTATCTAATGGTGGTTCGGCTAATCGTCCTTTTTGTTCAAAGGCTTTAGATCGTTGCTGCGAGCGTAAACGGGCATACCAAGCAACGCCCAAAAAACCAAATACTAAAAAAACACTAATAATGATCAGTTCTAACACTTAAATAAATCTTCCAACTCAGGGATAATACAATTCTTTTTTAACGTTACATTGAGAATAAGATGTCAACCACACCAAGTACACAACTAGACACTTTCGACAACGCACGACCAGACCGTGATTATACCATCCACATCGAAACACCCGAGTTCACTTGTTTATGTCCAAAGACAGGTCAGCCTGATTTTGCCACTATTAAAATTGACTATATTCCTGACTTAAAATGTGTTGAATTAAAGTCTTACAAACTTTACATCTGGTCTTACCGAGACCAAGGCGCTTTCCATGAAGTCGTTACCAATCAGATTTTAGATGACCTCGTTGCGGCGACCGATCCTAAATTTATGCGCGTCACTGGTATTTTTAACGTTCGTGGTGGGGTTTACACCAATGTTGTTGCCGAACACCGTAAAACGGGTTGGACATCACCAGAACTAGTCCAATTACCATAAATAGCGATAATGGCGTTCACTCAAGCCCCTGTTAAATGAGGAGTGAGCGCCCTTCAGCTTATATCGGTATCGATTTAGGATCATCGGCATGCAAACTCATCGCCATCGATCAAGACAGTCACATTATTATTAGTCAACGCATTATCATAGAAGACAACGCAACAGAACAAAACCCAGAACACCAGTGGCAAACGGTACTCAAAGGTTTAGAACAACTTATTCCGCATTGTAGTGACTATCAATTAAAAGCTATTTGTGTCGATGCGACGTCTGGTTCGGTGATGCTTACAAATGAGCAAGGGCGGCCTATCACTCCCATTTTAATGTATAACGACAACCGTGCAATTGAACAGAGCTTGCGTATTGCTCGAATTGCACCAGATAACACGGGCGCTCAAGGCCCAACTTCTGGCTTAGCAAAGTTATGTTATTTTCAACAACAAACCAAAACAACAGATTATCAGCTCCTTCATCAAGCAGACTGGATTAACTTCAAGCTTGGAGCGCCGCTTGGCATAACGGATGAAAATAATGCCTTAAAGACCGCTTATGACCCCGTAAAGCGTCATTGGCCGGGCTGGCTCAACCAAATCATCAACCCTAAGGTATTACCCAGCGTTGTCCCAGCAGGTAAAAAGATAGGTCGGCTATCCCCAGCGCTATGTCAACATTTTAACATTGAAGAAGCCCCAGACATTATTGCTGGCACGACAGACAGTATTGCAGGTGTCCTTGCTACTGGCATCAATAAAATAGGCCAAGCCGTTACATCACTCGGTTCGACATTAACCATAAAACTCATCAGTGATAAACCTATTTTTAAAGCAGAACAAGGCCTTTACAGCCACCGCCTTGGACAACACTGGCTCATCGGTGGTGCTTCTAATACTGGCGGCGCAGTACTAAAACACTTTTTTACATCACAAGAGTTAGCCGAACTCAGCCAGCAGATAGACATCCATCAACCCACAGAAGATTACTACCCTTTATTAAATGCTGGAGAACGTTTCCCTATCAACGACCCTACACTGCAACCCAGACTCACACCCAGATCAAAAAGTGATATTGCTTTTTGCCATAGCCTTTTACAAAGCATCACCAATATAGAATTACTAGCCTATCAAGCATTACAAATAGCCGGCGCATCTGAAGTCTCCTCAATAGACACCGTCGGTGGTGGTGCCAGCAATTCAGCTTGGTTAGCGATTCGCCAGCACACATTGAAAATACCTATTTCTATCCCCACTTATACAGAAGCCGCTTATGGCAGTGCCCGCATTGCTCAAGGTAAACTCATCACACCTTCGGATGAAAACTAAACAATATGGATAATTTATTAAAAGGTGCTGGATACCTGCTAAAAGGCTTTAGCCTGATGAATCAAAAAGGTATTCGCCGTTTCGCTTATCTGCCCATGGCCATCAACATCATGCTCTTTAGCGTTGCGATATGGCTAGGATATAGTCAGTTTGATGGCTGGTTAAATAGTCTGATGCCCACTTGGCTACCTGACTGGTTACTCAATGCTGTCATGTGGTTAATCATGCCTATTTTCACTGCATTAGTCAGCATTATCGTTTTCTTTAGCTTTTCAATTATTACTAACTTTTTGGCATCACCCTTTAACGGCCCTTTAGCCGAGGCTGTCGAGAAGAAACTGACTGGTCAAGCACCGCCAAGCTTATCTTTCCAACAAATTCTCAAAGATACGCCAGCGGTACTCTGGAATGAACTAAAAAAGATAAAATACTTTCTGCTCTGGATTGTTCCCTTATTTATCTTTTCATGGATTCCTGTCGTCAACATTGCAGCCCCTGCCCTCTGGTTCGTCTTTTCAGGATGGATGTTAACCTTGCAATACCATGACTATCCGATGGGTAATCATCAGATGAAATTCCCAGAGCAGCGCGAAAAGCTCAAGACCCAACGGTCATTAGCCTTAGGGTTTGGTCTTGCGACATTAACCGTTACGATGATTCCTGTCGTGAACTTTATTGTTATCCCTGCCGCTGTAGCAGGGGCAACGGCACTTTATTTGGAAAAAGTTAAGGTGTGAAATTCGCAATAATATTATTTAATGTCTCACTCGGGCGCATGACTTTTGACACCACCTCAACGTTGTCAAAATAATAACCGGCCAAATCAACAGCATCACCCTGTGCTTCGTTTAATTGCCCCACAATTTTAGTTTCATTTTCAGTCAGCTCATCCGCCAACCCTTTGAAATAACCTTTAAACTCGACATCTTGTTCCTGTGCCGCTAATGCCTGAGCCCAAAACAGAGCTAAGTAAAAATGACTACCACGGTTATCTAGCTCACCAACCTGGCCAGAAGGTGATTTGTCTAACGCTAATAGTCGGCCAGTCGCTTCATCTAACGTTTCGGCTAATACTGCCGCTTTCTTATTATCTGTTGTTCGGCCTAAATGCTCTAATGAGGCTGCTAATGCCAAAAATTCACCGAGCGAATCCCAACAAAGGTGATTCTCACCTAATAACTGTTCTAATAATTTAGGTGCTGTGCCACCTGCTCCTGTCTCGAACAAACCACCGCCATTCATCAATGGGACGACTGACAACATTTTCGCACTCGTACCCAATTCTAAGATTGGAAACAAATCAGTCAAGTAATCTCGCAATACATTACCTGTCACAGAAATCGTATCTTGCCCCGCTTTTATACGCTTAAGCGAAAAGGCCATGGCATCTTCAGGTGATAAAATACGCATGTCCAATCCGGCAGTATCATGATCCGCTAAATAGCGGTTCACTTTGGCAATCAGTTGTACATCATGGGCCCGATTTTCATCTAACCAAAAAACAGCCGGCGTCGATGTTAATCTCGCACGATTAACGGCTAACTTAACCCAGTCTTGAATCGGTAAGTCTTTGACTTGGCACATCCGCCAAATATCACCCTGCTCAACAGCATGCTCAGTTAAAACCTGACCCAAACTATCTACGACACGAACAGTACCCTTAGAAGCTATTTCAAAAGTTTTATCATGTGAGCCATACTCTTCCGCTTTTTGAGCCATTAAACCCACATTTGGCACCGTCCCCATCGTAACCGGATCAAAAGCGCCATTTTCCTTACAAAAGTCGATTGTTTTTTGGAATATTCCTGCGTAACAACGGTCTGGAATAATCGCCTTGGTATCTTGCAGTTCGCCATTCGCATTCCACATTCTGCCTGATGCCCGAATCATGGCAGGCATCGAGGCATCAACAATCACGTCGGAAGGAACATGTAAGTTGGTAATCCCTTCATCTGAGTTCACCATGGCTAAAGCCGGCCTATTGGCATAAACCGCAGCGATATCGGCCAGAATTTCCGCCTGTTGGCTCGAATCTAAAGTTGCTATTTTGCTATAAACATCCCCTAGTCCATTATTCAAATTAACACTAAGTGAATCAAACAATGCTTGGTGCTTGTCTAAAACAGCTTGATAAAACACCCGCGTAATATGGCCAAAGATAATGGGATCAGAGACTTTCATCATCGTTGCTTTCAAATGAACTGAAAACAACACCCCTTCCTGTTTAGCCTTATCAATTTCATTCGCCACAAAGTCTCTTAACTGAGCGGTACTCATCATAGCTGCATCAATAATTTCACCGGCCAACAAGGGTATTGAAGATTTCAGCAGTGTCATTTCGCCTGACTCATCATCCATAAACTCAATACGCACATCGTTATCATCAGTTAACGTGACAGATTGCTCACTACCAAAAAAATCACCGGATGACATGCTCCCCACGTGTGTTTTCGACTCAGCCGACCATGCACCCATATCATGCGGGTGCTGGCGGACATAATTTTTAACGGCTAACGGCGCACGTCGATCAGAGTTCCCTTCTCGTAAAACAGGGTTAACTGCACTGCCTTTGACTTTGTCATAACGTGCTTGAATATCGCGTTTCTCATCGCTATTAATCACATCAGGGTAATCAGGTAACGCAAAGCCCTTATTTTGTAATTCTTTTATTGCAGCCTTTAACTGTGGCATCGAAGCACTGATATTCGGTAATTTAATAATATTGGCTTCGGGCTTTAAAGCCAATTGCCCTAACATCATCAAATTATCTTCAACGCGTTGCGTTTCAGTTAAATAGTCTGGAAACAGGGCTAAAATTCTTGCTGCTAAAGAAATATCACACAATTCAACGTTAATATCTGCTGCTACGGCAAAAGCTTGAACAAGAGGCAACAAAGAATACGTAGCCAAAGCAGGCGACTCATCTGTTTTGGTATACATAATTGTTGAGTGTGTCATTTAAGGTCCTTAAATCAATAAAAAATAAATTTGGTTCAGCCTGCTCATTAGTATAGAGCTGAAATCCGTTCTACCGCTTCTAACAGCCGTGTTGACTCCCTCGTGTAGGCAAAGCGAATATGTGTTTTAGCTCCAAACTCACCAAAATCATTCCCAGGGGTCACCGCGACGCCTGCTTCTTGAAGCCAAAACTGAGACAGCGACATACTATCAGGCTGTGCGGCATTCAAAAAACGACTGCAATCCGCATAAATATAAAACGCACCCACTGGTACAGCTTTAATATCAAGGCCTAGTGCCGTTAAAGCTGATAATAACGTCTGTCTCCTTTGATCAAAAAGCTGACGTCGCTGCTCTAAGATCGTTAATGTCTCAGGCTCAAATGCGGCTAAAGCGGCATGTTGGGATAGTGTGGGTGGTGCTAAAAATAGGTTTTGAGCGAGTTTATCCATGACTGAAATATAGGGTTCAGGCACGATTAACCAACCTAACCGCCACCCTGTCATACCGAAAAATTTTGAAAAGCTGTTTACTACAAAGGCATCATCATCAATAGCTAACACTGTCGTCGTATCGACATCACCATAAATCAAACCATGATAGATCTCATCCACAACGAAATGACCACCTTGGTCTTTAATCGCCTTAGATAGAACGGTTAAATCATGCCGACTCAATACTGTCCCTGTTGGATTAGCTGGAGAAGCTAACAGCGCCATCGATGTTTGGCTATCCCAGTACTTTAAAATACTATCAGCGGTCAATTGATAACCGTCTTCAGCTGTTACGGGCACTGACTGCGCTTGACCCTCTACGAATTGCGCAAAATGACGATTACAAGGATAACCAGGATCAGCTAATAACACCTTTTTATCACGTTCTAACAGAGCCCCCATAACCAACAGCAATGCGCCAGATGCCCCCGGTGTTACAACAACACGTTCAGCCGACAAAGAAACGCCATAATGTGACTGATACCAATCTGCAATTGCCTGTCTTAATTTAGGCAAACCGAGCGCAGGTGTGTAGTGGGTTTGACCTGCTTTTAAAGCAGCAATACCCGCCTCGACAATCGGTTCCGGCGTCATAAAATCAGGCTCACCGACTTCCAAGTGAATAATATCTCGGCCTTGTGCCTCAAGCGCTTTTGCTTGAGCCAATATATTCATCACATGAAAAGGAGAAATTCCCTCAGCACGTTTCGTTATGTCTAACTTATTCTTTGGCATGAATCGCCTTTAAGTCTAGGGCAGTAATGTAAGGAGTAACAATAGATATTCCGGCCCTTTGCTGACAAAACTGTGTCGGTTCTCCTAAGTGGTCAAAAACTGCCACTGCGCCGGTAAAATCATCTCCTTTGGTATAATCGTTAAATGTAACGATGGTTGAAATGCCTGCTGCAATAGCGGCCTTAACCCCATTTTCAGAATCTTCTATGACTAAACAGTTTTCTGCTGACAATTTTAGTTTCGCTAAACAGTAATAAAAAATATCCGGGGCGGGCTTCTTTTTTAAGGCCAAATCACCGGTTGCAATAATATCAAACCAGTCTAAAACATCACTCCCAAGAGTCTGTATGATCAATGTCGTCACATTTTCAGTACTACTTGCGGTAGCAATTGCCATGCGCAAACCCAACTCCCGAATGTCATTTATCAATCTTAATACACCAAACCGCAAACAAATTTTTTGAGCATTTAACAATGCGACATAATGGCGGGTCTTCGCCGCATAGATATTGTCAACCAATACCGCAAGAGAACCTTGATAGCTAAAACTAGGATTAAACGTCCTCAAATAATAAATAATGCGCTCTTTACCACCTGCTACAGCTAATAACTTGCCATACAGAATTTCATCCCATACCCAATCGAAACCCATTTCAACAAAAGCCTGATTAAATGCAACCCGGTGTCCATCGCGCTCTGTCTCTGCTAAAGTCCCATCGACATCGAATATGACCGCTTTTAATTGATCAACCACACAGTTTTTCCAATGAAAAATAAGCTAAAATAATAACAAGTTTTTTGCACTATAGGCTGTCATCTGGTATAGATGCGCCCTTAAATTTGAAAAGATACGAGGTTCCTTCACATGGATTCAACACAGCTTGATGCTAAATTCACCCCCTACGATGAAACATCGGGGGAAGATTACATGAACGACGAGCAAGCATCGCACTTCCGCAGTATCCTTGAAAGCTGGCGTAAACAGTTGATGGAGGAAGTCGATCGGACCGTTCATCATATGCAAGATGATGCCGCTAACTTCCCAGATCCAAATGATCGTGCAACACAAGAAGAAGAGTTCACACTGGAATTACGTACACGTGATCGCGAGCGCAAACTCATCAAAAAAATTGAAGAGTCACTACAAGATTTAGACAAAGGTGATTATGGTTATTGTGAGTCTTGTGGCACCGACATTGGTATTCGGCGATTAGAAGCCAGACCAACAGCCACACTCTGTATCGATTGCAAAACTTTGGCTGAAATTCGCGAGAAAAATCGCGTCTAAGTTATATCCTCATATCTAATTGGGTTTGAACGCAATCAAGCCAACTTAATGCCTCGATTTATCGGGGCATTTTTGTTTTTAAACACGACCAAGTTAGTCATCGCACTTACAAACGCATTTTTTGATTTTGATGAAGTTCATTTCAAGTTATACTCGGGAAAAAAAGTAACTTTAGAGTAGTTAAAATGGCACAAGATAATATTCAATCGACGCTACATGAGAACAGGACATTCCCACCCAGCAGTGATTTCATCAAGTCTGCCTCCTTATCCTCTGCCAAATTAGAATCACTTTATGACGAAGCCCAACAAAATCACACCTTATTTTGGTCACAACAAGCCAAGAAAGAAATAGACTGGTATCAAGACTTCGAGACTGTTATTGACGACAGCAATGCCCCTTTCTATCGTTGGTTTCCGGATGGCAAACTAAATGTCTCATATAACTGTTTAGATCGTCACCTCGCAGACCGTGGCGATAAAACAGCCATCATTTTTGAAGGTGAGCCTGGTGATACGCAACACATCAGCTATCGTGAATTACACCAACGTGTTTGTGTATTTTCCAACGCTCTAAAATCACAAGGCATACATAAAGGTGATCGCGTCATTATCTATATGCCAATGATTGCAGAAGCAGTGATCGCAATGCAGGCCTGCGCCCGCATTGGCGCAATTCACTCTGTTGTTTTTGGTGGCTTCTCTGCCGAATCACTTAAAGATCGCATCGAAGATACGCGCGCAAAAATGGTTATCACCGCCGATGGTGGCCATCGCGGCGGCAAAATAATTGAGTTAAAAGTCACAACTGATGACGCATTAAATAAAGGTTGTCCCTCTGTTGAAACCGTCATCGTCTTCAAACGCACCGGCCATAACATCAACATGAAACCAAGCCGAGATATCTGGTGGTCTGAAGCCGAAGCAGGACAAGCAGCTGACTGTGAACCCGAATGGGTCAATGCCGGTCACCCTCTCTTTTTACTTTATACCTCTGGGTCAACAGGCAAGCCCAAAGGCATTCAACATGGGTCTGGTGGCTATCTACTTAACGGCATCACAACCATGCGTTGGGTCTTTGATATCCAAGACAGCGATGTTTTTTGGTGTACCGCTGACGTCGGTTGGATCACTGGCCATACTTATGTCGCCTATGGACCTCTTGCAACTGGCGCCACCATACTGATTTATGAAGGTGTACCAACTGTCCCAGATGCAGGTCGTTTTTGGGATATTTGCCAACGTCATCAAGCCACCATTTTTTATACCGCGCCAACTGCTATTCGGGCCTTAATGAAAATAGGTGATGAATACCCAAACCGCTATGATTTATCTAAGCTCCGCTTACTAGGCACCGTCGGAGAACCCATCAATCCTGAGGCCTGGATGTGGTATCACACGGTTATTGGTCAACAACGCTGTCCTATCGTTGACACCTGGTGGCAGACGGAAACTGGGGCACACATGATAGCGCCGGTTCCGGCAACCACCATCACCAAACCAGGCTCTTGTACCCGTGCCTTACCGGGTATTGATGCTGCCATTGTTAACCAACAAGGACAAGAGATTACTGAGGCAGACGAAGGTGGTTACCTCGTTATACGCAAACCATGGCCATCAATGATTCAGACCGTTTGGGGCGATGACCAACGCTACAAAGACACCTACTGGCCTTACTTTGATGGACAATATTATCTTGCCGGCGATAGTGCACGTCGCGATCAAGACGGATACTTCTGGATTATGGGCCGAATTGATGACGTTCTAAACGTCTCAGGACACCGTTTAGGCACCATGGAGATTGAATCAGCTCTTGTCGCACACAAAAACGTAGCTGAGGCTGCTGTGGTCGGTCAACCCCATGATATTAAGGGTGAATCGATCTTCGCTTACGTTGTCTTGAAAGGAGATCGGCCAGCAGGCGGTATTGATAACGATCTAACCAATGAGTTACGTCAATGGGTCGGAACTCAAATCGGGGCCATCGCTAAACCGGATAATATTCGCTATGCCGATAATTTGCCAAAAACACGCTCAGGAAAAATCATGCGGCGATTATTAAGAACTATCGCCAAAGGTGAAGAAATCACTCAAGATACCTCAACACTAGAAAATGAAGGTATTCTGCCTCAATTACAAGGTAAGACATAGAAAGCCATGGCAAAAAAGGTGTCCCCTACTCAAGAAAGTGTTCGTTTGGACAAGTGGCTATGGGGGGCACGTTTTTATAAAACTAGAAGCTTGGCAGTTGAGGCAATAAATGGAGGCAAAGTCCATCTCAATAAGCAACGCGTAAAACCCAGCCGAACATTGAAAACAGGGGATATGCTGACCATATCAAAACCACCGTACGAATACAGTGTCGCCGTAGTCAATCTAACTATGCAACGCCGGCCCGCTTCTGAAACCCAATTACGTTATATTGAAACTCAAGAAAGCATTACCAAACGTGAAAAATTAAAAGAAGAAATAAAGAACCAACCTCTTGGCTTTCGCCATGACCAAGGCAAACCCAATAAACGCGAACGTCGTCATATTATTAAATTTATCCGGCAGTAAATTTAATGACAGATTCCACAAAACCACCCGAATTACTCCGCCTTGCCGACAAAACCCAGGTAACGTTAAATTATGCCGTAAACCTGCAAATTCTTGCCGCCCAAGTCGGCTTTGATTGGCCGGATATCAATGGCGTGGTTGATAAAATAAAAGAAGAGCTAGATGAAGTTATTGCAGAAACCAACACCCCTAATAATCATGAAAGACTTCATGATGAAATAGGTGATTTATTGTTTGCCTGTACTAACTTAGCAAGACATTTAAACATTGATCCTGAGCGAGCATTACAGTCAGGAAACCAGAAATTCTATCGTCGATTCACAACCCTAGAAAGCCTTCTTGCCGCTAATAATATAGCAATATCAGAATGCGACATCGACAAACTTAATAGCCTCTGGAATAAAGTAAAAGAAGACGAAAAATAATCACGCCTAACCCCCTTTAAATACCTACTTCCGTCTCTAACCGCCTCCTTTTTTCTATTCAAAGAACCTTTCTCTATACAGTCACTTTAAGTTTGTTGGCACACTATGTGCTGATTGTATACATGAGTCTGATAATTAAGGCCGTAAAAAATGCGCTTATTAAAATCAACAATTGTCCAAGAGAATGGACATATTTTGGGAGAGTTAAAGGATGAATAACTTAGCTACACTTACAAACTTAGATGATGGTGATTTACATCAAGGTGAATATCAACAACTGACCACGCATTATGACAAGAAGTATAAAACCGGATGGTACTTCATGCATGCACAGCCACGTTCATGCTTTACGACGCTTCTATTAGATGAAATTAATGATTACCAACAAAGTGTTAAACACGAATAGAATATTAAAGTTAAATCAAAATATTAATAGCAGAAACTTAAACAACATGTGAGTTACATCACAAATAAGACGGTTTACTCTTGGTGAAACTGATCTAACCCACTAAATACCAAGAAATGCTTCCCTTTTGCTCTAGCAATCATCCCGATACCTATCTGCTGAGCAATCTGCAGACCCATCTCTGTTGCCCCTGATCTTGACAATAATAGTGGCACTTCCATTTGCGCCACTTTTATCACCATCTCTGATGTTAATCGACCAGTCGTATAGAAAACTTTATTTTTACCCGACATTTTCTCAAGCCACATCCAACCGGAAATCGCATCTACAGCATTATGTCGGCCAACATCTTCAACAAAAATATCAACATCACCTGTCATCGAACATAAGGAGCACCCATGAACGGCACCAGCCGTTTTATACGTTTTGTTGTAATCTTGTAAACCTGATAAAACCTGATAAATGGTATCCCCCGAAAACTCAGGACAATTAACAGAGAGTTCGTCTAGAGAAGCCATCACATCACCAAACATCGTTCCCTGACCACAGCCGCTGGTGACGGTACGTTTAGATAGTTTAGCTTCAATATTTGAAACTTGATTACGCGTCGTCACCGCCACAGCTTCAACATCCCAGTCGACTTGTACGGCAATCACATCTTCTATTGATGCTACTAAGCCTTGATTACGTAAATAACCTAAAGTCAACAACTCCGGCTGCGCACCCATTGTCATCAATGTCACAATTTCACGCTTGTCTAAGTAAATTGTCAGTGGACGTTCACCCGTTAAAGGGATGTCTCGGTATTCACCATTCTCATCTAAGGCTTGGAAGGTGTGTAAAGAATCAATCCCAGCATTCGTCATCACTATCTGTGATTTAGCCACCAGTCACACTCATATGTCGAAAAATAATCGGTTGAGATTGCACATTAAAATCATGGCCTTTTGGCTTAATTTCCATCGAATCAATTATTGCTTGTTTCAGCCGTATAACATCACCTGGATAGTCACGCATTACCGCTCGTAAATCAACAGAGTGCTCTTGTCCAAGACAGAGTAACAACCGCCCTTCTGTCGTAACTCGAACGCGATTACACGTTTCACAAAAATTATGACTATGTGGCGAAATAAAACCAACCTTACTGTTGGTTCCTGCAAGTTGATAGTACCGAGAAGGCCCGCCAGTATTAGCATTTGAAGAAATGAGTTCAAACTCAGCATCCAAGGCTGCTTTCACCTCGTCACTAGAACAATAACTTTCTCCACGCTCGTGTGTCACATGACCAAGTGGCATTTCTTCTATATAAGAAATATCCAAATCATTTTTAATCGCAAACCGGGCTAAATCAACAATTTCATCTTCATTACGGCCCTTCATAATCACCGCATTAAGCTTAATACGTTTAAATCCTGCCCCTTTAGCAGCATCAATCCCTGCTAGAACACGATTCAAATCACCCGTGCGGGTCAAGGCCTTAAAACGATCTGCCTTTAAAGAATCCAAACTAATGTTAATTCGATCAACACCTGACGCAACCAAATCATCAGCATACTTTGGTAATTGCGAGCCATTCGTTGTGATAGTTAACTCTTTTAGTCCTGTCTTTTGTTTTAAAGCGCCTAATTCTTTGAATAGCCAATCAACACCTTGCCTAACTAGCGGTTCGCCACCCGTAACACGAATCTTTTCTACACCTAATTCAGCAAAAGCCGTTAACAAAGAAACAATTTCTTCCAGACTCAATAACTGCTCTCTGGGCATAAAAGTCATCTCTTCGTCCATGCAATACACACAACGAAAATCACAACGATCAGTAATCGACATCCGAACGTAATTAACTCGACGGCCAAAGCGATCGATTAAAGCCGTGTTTTTTAACTGCTCAGTCATGGTTTAATTCGGTTACCTGATAAAAAATCAATCTTTCTTGACCGTCGAAATGCCAAAGGGTATGTAGGCAGGACACCAACCTGTCGACCCAGTAAAAATAGGCATGAGACCGATTAAGCCCAACCAGCTGCCAAAATAAGCGCCCAACCCCAGTATAACGATACCTGCTATGACGCGTAAACGTCGTTCTGTTTTACCTACATTACATTGCATGACATCTCCTCTTTTCAGTCTTATTAAATAAACAAGCCCCGCTAATAGCGAGGCTCGTCAGAATCAATAGAGTACTACTTATACTAGTCGTCGCCAGAAAAAGCACCTAGCAAATGCAGCAAACTTGTAAATAGATTATAGATAGAGACATATAAAGTAACTGTCGCCATAATATAGTTCGTTTCACCACCGTGAATAATTTCGCTAGTCTGATATAAAATCAAGCCAGACATTAGCAATACAAACATTGCTGAAACGGCTAGTGACAATCCAGGCATCTCAAAGAAGTAAGCAGCTAAGCCAGCTAAAAATGCAACCAAAATACCAACGAATAAAAAGCCGCCCATAAAGCTAAAGTCTTTTTCACTTTTTATTGCATATGCAGACAAGGCGAAGAAAATAACACCTGTACCTCCAAGCGCCTGCATGACTATTTGACCGCCATTAGGCATGCTTAGGTAATAATTAAGCATCGGCCCTAGTGTTAGCCCCATAAAGCCGGTTAGAGCAAAAACAGCAGCAAGTCCCCATGCACTATTTCGCAATTTCATCGTCAGGAACAATAATCCAAAATAACCGACCAGCGTCAATAACCCCATATGAGGGAAATTCATTGCCATTGACACACCCGCTGTCAAAGCACTGAACACCAGAGTCATCGCTAACAGACTATAGGTGTTACGCAATAATTTATTCGTCGCTAAAACAGATTGTTGCGAGCGAACAACTGTAGATTCAGCATCGTAATTCATCGATCTCTCTCCATAAAAAAAATTGAAATTTAACTTTCAAGCAATATGACATGATCCTACCGAATAAGTTCGAAAGTGCAAGCGCTAGTTCAATAAAAAAGTGAATTTAACTTTTCAGTTGTTTTGTCATGCTAATCCGCGTATTATTTCGCGTCTTGGAGAGTTGACAGAGCGGCCGAATGTACTGGTCTTGAAAACCAGCGTAGGTTTATCCCTACCCAGGGTTCGAATCCCTGACTCTCCGCCATTACACAAGCTAAATGCTTAAGAAAAAAGCCTAAATGACTTATTGCCATTTAGGCTTTTTTATTCCTTGCTGTAATAACAACGTCATCTCTTTTTCTGGC
>Ga0233444_10001622_pt1 | contig 25074 bp, 20 predicted proteins | sample SI_124_October20_6_FD_182792 | JGI IMG/M metagenome (GOLD analysis project Ga0233444, IMG submission 182792) | Seawater microbial communities from Saanich Inlet, British Columbia, Canada - SI_124_October2016_10_MG | ecosystem: Environmental > Aquatic > Marine > Inlet | place: Canada: British... | reverse complement strand
TAGCTACTTCAGGTTTTGTTCCATTAATCGTTAAACTGCCACTTACAGTTTGAAGGGCCGTTTGGTTAACATTTCTAAGTGTAATTGAATAATGATATGTTCCTGAAGCCACTTCAGCACTTGGTGTACCGGTAATTAAAGCCCTGTAATTGTTATTTTCTTCTGAAAAGGACATTGTTATCCCAGAAGGCTCAGAAGGACTCCATGAAATAGAGGCATTAATATTGTCGTCACAATTTGTATTGAATTGATATACAATTCCAGCTATTGATTCAAGATTATTAACACTCTGAGAGTCACTAAACTTTAAAGGTCCACTTTGCCAAGTTATATCACAAGGAGGTGGCAAAATTGTATATGTCAAACTATCACTTCCTGAGTATGCATTCCCAGTTAAGTCTGTCCCAGAAACAGTAGCTGTTGTTGATGTAAGAGATGTGGATACCGTCCAAGTATACTCCCATACAGAAGAGGATGAAGTAGCAGACATTACTACATTCGATACTATCCCACTCAAACTTATTGTTGGTGTTTCGGCCATTGCCTCTGAGAATGAAGCCGTAATTGTAGCTACTAATGAATTTGAGACAATTAATGATGATGGAGTAGAGGATAATGTTACCGTTGGCCTTTTGTCATCTGGAGTTGATGTTATCATAAAAGTCAAACTATCACTTCCTGAGTAAGGATTTCCAGCCAAATCTGTCCCAGAAACAGTAGCTGTTGTTGATGTAAGTGATGTGGATACTGTCCAACTATACTGCCATACCGACGAAGATGAAGTTTTAGACATAAGAGCATCAGACACAATCCCACTCAAACTCAAAGTTGGTGTAGCTGACATTGCTTCTGAGAAAGTAGCTGTGATTGTTACCACCGATGAATTAGAAACGGTTAATGATGATGGATTAGCTATTAATGTGACAGTTGGTGGATCAAAATCTTGACCAAAAGAGGCTGTCGAAGAAATTGTAAAAGTCAAACTGTCACTTCCTGAGTATGCATTCCCAGTTAAGTCTGTCCCAGAAACAGTAGCTGTTGTTGATGTAAGAGATGTTGATACCGTCCAAGTATAATCCCATACAGAAGAGGATGAAGTAGCAGACATTACTACATTCGATACTATCCCACTCAAACTTATTGTTGGTGTTTCGGCCATTGCCTCTGAGAATGAAGCCGTAATTGTAACTACTGATGAATTTGAGACAATTAATGATGATGGAGTAGAGGATAATGTTACCGTTGGCCTTTTGTCATCTAGAGTTGATGTTATCATAAAAGTCAAACTATCACTTCCTGAGTAAGGATTTCCAGCCAAATCTGTCCCAGAAACAGTAGCTGTTGTTGATGTAAGTGATGTGGATACTGTCCAACTATACTGCCATACCGACGAAGATGAAGTTTTAGACATAAGAGCATCAGACACAATCCCACTCAAACTCAAAGTTGGTGTAGCTGCTATTGCTTCGGAGAAAGTAGCTGTGATCGTAACTACTGATGAATTAGAAACGGTTAATGATGATGGATTAGCTATTAATGTGACAGTTGGTGGATCAAAATCTTGACCAAAAGAGGCTGTCGAAGAAATCGTAAAAGTCAAACTGTCACTTCCTGAGTATGCATTCCCAGTTAAGTCTGTCCCAGAAACAGTAGCTGTTGTTGATGTAAGAGATGTTGATACCGTCCAAGTATACTCCCATACAGAAGAGGATGAAGTTTTAGACATAATAGCATCAGACACAATCCCAGTTAAACTCAAAGTCGGTGTAGCAGTCATGGCTTCAGAAAAAGTAGCAGTGATTGTCACTACGTCTGAAGTAGACACAATATTATCCTGATCACTGGATAACAGCGATACAGAAGGTGCACCAACATATTCAATCGTAAAACTTTTAGTAGTTATATATGAATTTCCATCTTTTGAGGAACTTGCAATAATCCATAATGTTTCTGTTGCTGTTCTTGCCTCAGTTGCATTTAATATTAAGTTTTTACCATCTATAGTTGCGTTATAATTGTTGCTTGTCCCACTTACTGTGAAACTCACTTCAAGTTCACTAAATTGGATTGCTTTTAACTCTATTTTAGTGGAGGTAGTCCCATCTAAAACTATATCATAACTAGAATTATAAAAATAAGGCTCATCCCATTTACCAGCAGAATTGCCGTCAACTGGTAGAATTGGTTTGCTTAGAAACGGCCCCCAGTCTGAATTTTTACTAAACTGGTTTTTATGTATTGCAAAATAGACATTGGGTGTAGGATCAAATCCATATGAATCTACCTGGGCACTAGCTTTTTCAGAATAAGTCCATCCATACATATCAAAGAATGGTCGGAAATCTAGTTCTGAGGCCCATGAAAGAGAAATTAACCACCAATCTGATGTTTCAGCTGAACCAAAGGTTAAGTTTTCTATAATTGCTTTTACCTCATCTTTAGTATAAGTTGAAAACCCTATACCATCTTTTTGTGCTGTAAAATTAGTTTCATTATATAAAGCATGAGTTTTTTCTCCCCACCATCCTCTAGTATTATTTAAAAGTATGTGTATTCTAGGAACCAAATGCCACCCATTTAAATCACTCAAACTTGAATCTTTTGCACTTACAGTTGATAGGTTTCCATATTTTTGAGCAATAGCAAGTGCTTGTATTAGTATTATATAGTCATCTGCTAGGTCTACATAATAACTGTTATATACAGTATTTGCATCACTACCAAAATTGTCATTTATTTTTTTGAAAACGTTCTCCCAATTAAAACCAAACTGGCTTTGAACTTCTAATCCTAATTCATTTTCTAAATTAAATCTACTCTGTGAATAATAAGAATAATAATTTGTTTGTGAGTGTGTAACAGCATCTCTGGGGAAAAATTTAAATTCTAAGCTATGACCAAGTTCATGAATATCCCCATGCCCAAGAGGGTTGAATTCCCAAAGTGCATCCCAAGGATTACCAGAACAACCAAATCCACAAGAGGGAAGATCAGCGTTCATATGCCACTGTTCATTGTGAACTGTTTGATCTAAACCTTTTTCTGAGGCCCAGTTATTAATAGCGTCAACATTAAAATCTGTATTTTCATACTCCCCTGTGACAGGAATTTTATCTCCTGCTAAAACAAAAGGAAATGTTTTCATTGTTTTAAATGTGATATCATCTAATCTTTCAGGATCACTAGAGTCCAGTATATTGTCACTTGAAAGCTGATAGTCAGCATTTGTTTCCATTTTGAGTAAATAACTCTTTTGATGCCATTGAAGTGTTTTTATCATCCTTGGAAGTAAAGAGTGAATTTCCATTCCATTTTTAGAAACAAACTCAGCCCAGTCATATTCATAAGCTTTTAGTTGTTCTACAAAAGTTGCACTATCGGAACTGTTTCTCCAATGAGGATGTAACCCAATATTTTGAAATAAAAATTCTACGTCATTGTTTCCAGTTTGAGTATTACTCGAATAATCAGAATTTAGAGAATTTACATGTTCAAATTGAATTTGAACGGGACCACCATATACAGAAGTAAATTCCACAGTTTCTCCTGGCTCAATTTCAATCCTTTGTGATCTCAGGTATTTGGGTCTTGCATACGCATTTCTAAAAAGATCATATGTGGTTTTGTGTCTTAATGTATTTACAAACACATAGGTTTTCTCATCTGAATATGAATCATTTCTTGTAATAGTGAATGTTTGACCAGGAAGTGCATAGACTCCTGCTGATTTAAAAGAAGATGATGGTCTTGGAAATAAAGCTCTTGGTCTCGATTTTAAACTTACTGTTTTATTTGTTGTTGTTATATGAGAAAAATCAGATCTACTAAAGGTTCCCAAATCTTTTTGTTGTGGCGCATAGTCTCTATAGTTATACACTAAACGATCAGCTAAAAAAGCACTTAAAAAATTAGTTTTTTTGGTGTCATCATTAGAAGTTGCGTCAAGGGGATAGACAATATTTTGTCTTATATGATCACCAATTAAAATTAGAATTTTCTCTAATCTATTTTGATTTATTGATGACTCAAAAGTTTTGTTTTTATTTTTATCTAAATCATTAGTGAATTTTCTAAAATATTCACCTGCACCTTCTACTTTATCCCAATTACCAACGTTTTCTACATCTAGTCTAAATTGTTGCTCTACTTTTACTCCGTCTGATCCTCCTCCTTCTAAAATATGATTACTAAAATCAAGATTCCAAACTTTTGATTTTAAACCATCAAGAACAAATTTAACACCATCGTATTGTTCCGATGTCAGTGTTGTGGAAACATTTAAAGATTCTATTGCGTTATTAGATGTAATATAAATCGCCTCATTAAGTAATTGGTCTAATGATGCAAAGAAGTATTTCCCTGTTGAAAGCGCTTTATCCACTGGATCCATACCAAACACTTCTATAGTGATGCTTTTAGTTAAAGTGTTGTTTTTTGAATCAGTTATTGATAAGGTTATAGAATGCGTTCCTGTTGTTAAACTATTTGTGTTAACTATAAGGTCATAAGTAGAACTTTGTGAATTTGTAATTATATCAAATTCAGAATCATTTAATTGAAATGATAAAATATCATTTTGATAATCACCAATTTCTAAATTAGCTATTACTGAATTTACAGTTGATGAAACTACAGCTGAAAAAGTTGATCTGTAGTCTGTGTAAAACGGGGTTTCCGGTAATGATCCATAAAATGTAATTTCTTCTATCTTTAGATTATCATATTTAAATGCAAATGTTTTTGCTGATAACTCCCCTTTGTCAAAATATACACTATGTGAAATACTTGAAACGCTAGAGGTAACGTATATTGGGTTTTCAAAAGTTGCTGCTTCGGTTGGTTTTGTTTCGAAAGAATAAATTAATGGCGATAAAGTTTTTAGAAGATTATTACCCTGTTTCGCTTTAAAATCAATTCTTTGTATTGTAGCTTCTTCTGGAAAAACAAAGTTGATAATATCCCCGTTAATTAAAGTTGAACTAATACCGTCTGTATAAATACTTTTACCAAATTCTTCTGTGAATACAGAAGCTGTTAAATATTCGGTGATATTGATGTCATCAAAATCCTCTACAATATTTACTATTATTTGTTTTTGAGTTTCATTATTGCCTCCGCTTTCTATTACTTTTATTGTGCTTGAATAAGTTCCAGGTATCAATGATTTTTTTGATTTAATAGTAAGATCAAGCTTAGAGTGTGATGAAACTCCTAATGTGGTTTTCGAAACTGAACTCGATATAATTTCAAAATCATCATTCACCCCATCAGATTGTGAGGAAATAAATTCGTAAGATAGAGTGTCACTTTGAAGATCAGTAAATGAAGCAATTAATATATCTGTATTTGCATCTATTGATTGACCTTCGTAATAAATTTTATTATTATCAGATATTAAGTTTTTGACTTCTGTAAAGGCAGCCTCAGAAACATCTCCAATAAATTTAATCTCCTTTATTTTATTGTTATTGTAGTTTGCTGAACCAGGAGTTTTTTCAATATGAATATATTTTGTTGATTTTGAAGAACCTAGAAAATAATAACCTGGTTTTTCATAGGGAATTGTTAAATCAGCTGAAACTAAAGAATAGTCTGATATAGGATTTTCAGAAAAATAGACATCTAAAGTTCCTCCGTCGTGTGTCCAATCAATATAAATTCCATCAATTGAGGGTTTAAAAGGGAAAACTACGTCCAGCTTTCTAAAAAGTATATTTGTGCTAGTTTCTTCATCAAACATTTTGCTTGCAGGTTCAGCTGAATCATATCCCTCTATAGCATATTTACCAAATCCTTCAAACTGTTTTGCTATATATATCTCAATTGTTTTTGAAGAGGTATTGCCTTTAGAGTCTGAAATGGTTATTTGATTTTCGAATTTCTTAACACCTTTAAAATTGATCAAAGAACGGAGTTCAATAGTTTTTTTACTTCCATTATTTGTAGAAGAAACTTCTACTAATTCAAAATTGGGAGAACCATTCGTTAGTGTTGTGCTTAATGTATATGTTATTTGATCATTTTGTAAATCAATTATATCTAATGATGCTAGAGTTAGAGATTGTGTTAAAGCTGTATTAAATATTAGATTACCTTGTTCAATGTTTTGATTACTAATTTTATCAATTACTGATAACTTGGGAGTTTCATCTACATCTCCTAAAATTTTTAGCTCTTTAATTTTATTATTTGCATAAGAAGAAGAACCGGGGGTTTTTTCAATATGAATATGTTTAGCGGATTTAGGTGAGTCTAAATAGTAATATCCAGCCTCTTCATAAGGTATAACAAGATCAGGAGTGAGAGAAGTAAAATCTGAAATATTATTGTCATAAAAATAAACATCTAAGGTGCCTCCATCGTGCGTCCAATCAATATATATACCGTGTGCCTCAAATGAAAAAGAAAATGATCCTGATAACTTACTGAAATAAAGGTTAGTGTTTAGATCATCATCATACAAATTACTCGCCGGATAATCATAATAATAGTCTCTTGTAATATTGTACGTTGGGAATTCTTGAAGTTCAGTAAAATTTAATATTGTGATAGTTTTACTCGTAGTATCTCCATTAGCTGTTGCTGTTATTATAATTTCATTTTTACCCGGAGGTGGGGTTTGAGATATTATTAAAGCTGTATTAGAAGCATTCAAAGAATAATAATCAGATTCAGTTGTTATATTCGAAATTTCGTCACCATTAGGATCAGAAATTTCAATTGTGGAAATAACTGTATTTACTCCGTCATTTGGTGAGTGAACTAAAGTTTCATCGATTTTAATGCTTGGTGGTGAAGCAGGTGGGATGGATAAAAGCTCTACTTCTGAAAAGTAAGTATGACTATTATCAAGAGTTTTAATTAAGATATATTTAGTTTGTATATCATTTAAATTAAAAGTTAAATGTGAATATGAACTTTCTTGAGAACTATAAGAAACTAATGATGATAAATCACTAGAATCAATTGGTGTGGTTGAAAGGTATAGTTCTGCATCCTTAGCATAACCAGTATAAAATCTTACCGTCAACGTCTTTAAAGCGCTAATTGGAATTTCAAAAGCAACTTCACTTGAATATAGATAAGATTGAACATTATTGTCAGTTAGTCTGTCGGTGTTATTTGAGGGAGAAGTAAACTCAACTATATCATCTTCTATATACTGTTGTGAGTATGAAATTGATATTGATGAATAAATAAAAATAGTGAAAATTAAAATAAAAAATCTTGTCATTCTAAAATCTTAGTTATTCTATAAAAATACTTAATATCTATTGAGGGGACCCAGAAAGCAAAAAAATTTTTTCGTCTCGTTTATTTTTTTAAATACTGTGTTTAAATCAATTGGATTATGAATGATATTGTTGTTATTGGAGCTGTAGTGCTCGTCGGTGGAGTTATTCTCTATGCCGTCATTAGTACTACCACGGGAGTCGAAGAGGATCTGAATAATAACTATATTCCTGACTGGATGGAGCGACTCATTGGACCAGTTACAGTGACTGCACCTGAGCTTATATCTACCGTTGTAGGTGATAATGTAACTGATGAAAATGTTGGTGCATCAAAGTCTTGGGCAGATGCAAAACCTGTTGCAAGGAGTAAAAAATATATAGCGATTTTCTTCACACCGTTAAATTTAAAAAAATAAACAGCCTCCTATCAAGAAATTAGTGTATTACCCTAAACCTTTCCAATAATTTAAACAGGGGGTCTTTAGGTAACTACCTCCTATAGCTTGGAAAATCTCAAATAAACACCCCTCTCTTTAGTACATACACAATGCCTTTGAAGACTACTCATAGCAGTGCTATTAAGAGTATTTTCATTGGCTCCAATCTTGTGAAAATATTTCATGTTTTAAACCTCAAGTTTATATTTAACATTTTAGTTCATGGCTAAAAAAGAAAGCATTTATTATAAAACCACCCCCATACTAAAAATGACTAAGCTGGGTAAATCTTTTAGGATTGTACTTTAACAGCTGCTAAGTCCTATCCTCTTTGAATAACAAGTCATAGTCAACATCATAAACTCCGAAATACTTGGTCACATAGCTTGCCACTTCTTTAGGGTCTTTAATCAAATCATAGTCTCCAACTGCTACTCCTCCCAGATCACTTCTGAATTCTTCGTAGCTTATGTCTGTTGAAGAGTTAATAAGTGTATGGACATGTAAGCTCTTTTGATCACCTTTGTCTTTCTCAACAGAATAAAAAACAGAAAGAACTTTATTCGACGTCGTCATCAACTTCTTGAACCATCGACGAGGTGTCATCGTGTTTATCCTGTAGGGAGATCGAAGAGTAGCAAAGATGTTCCAAGGTAGTTGTCCGATAAAGTCTCCGTATGCTTTGTTTACTTTCATTACTCTAGTTTATGCCATAGACAGGGTTAAGGTAATCTACAAGAATTACCGTGTTTTGTTAATAAGAAAAGGTGCTGAAGCCTTATAAACATTGAGATACTAAGATACAAATAAAGAAAATATTATATCTTTAGGAGGTCTTTATGAAGCAGTCTATCCGCACTTCAGGCAACCACTTGGGCAACTGGAAAAAAGAAAGCCCGTAAACATTAAGCTTACGAGCTGGTATCGTGGAGAAGAGCGGACTCGAACCGCCGACCTCTTGACTGCCAGTCAAGCGCTCTAGCCAACTGAGCTACATCCCCATGGTGCCAAAAGTAAAAGAAAATTCTGAACTTTTTTTAATGTAATTCTTAATTTAAGGCACCGCAACAAAAAATAAACTTCCTTGTCTCTTCTTCATAATTTCGTTTTCAAACCATCTAACCTATAATCTCCTTAATCGCAGGGGACTACTGTCTTGCCTTTCTAGGAAACCGCAAAACTTATAAAATATATATTTTATGGTTGAGCAATAGGGGTATTTCAAATATCTTGTAAGGTAGGCCCTATCACGATCCTTTTTTGTAACACAGGTTACAAAACGGCTTGTTTATGATCCGATGTACTCATTTAATTTTTAGTACTTTCCCTGTTGAATCCAAAGATGCATGGTCCAAGAAATTCAATCACTATACGGTCATATTCTAGAAAAAGAACTGCTAGAGGAAATCAGCAGAGTTGCTACTTTTGCTGAGGTTCCCAGCGAGCAAGAACTCATTCAGCCCGGCCAATATATTAAAACCATGCCCTTGCTTTTGGAAGGCAGTATCAAAATATTACGTCCCGATGCCCAAGGGCAGCACTTACTACTCTATCATTTGGAACAAGGCGAAACCTGTGCTATGACTCTCAATTGCTGTATGGGGCACACCAAAAGTGAAATTCTCGCTGTGACGGAAACACCCGTAAAACTATTGCGAATCCCCGTTCAAAAAATGGAAGAATGGCTCGGGAACTATCGGAGTTGGCGCAATTTTGTTCTCAATAGTTACCACCGGCGGATGATGGAACTCTTAGAAAGTGTTGATCTCATTGCCTTTAGCAATATGGAAGAACGACTGTTAAGCTACCTTGACGAAAAACAAAAACTACTCAAACAAGCCACCTTCAAAATCACCCATCAACAAATTGCTGATGATCTCCATTCCAGCAGAGTCGTCATCTCACGTATTTTGAAAAAACTTGAAAATAGAGGAACCCTCAAACTCCATCGCAATGCCATACAACTGTTGTAACATCGGTTACAAAATAGTCTCCTCAGAGTCCATACTTTTGACAACATCTAAAAAATAGATTTGGAACTAATAACACTTATTGGCTTTGCAACTGCCTTATTGATTGGACTCATTCTAGGGCTTATCGGCGGCGGTGGTTCCATTGTCACTGTTCCTGTCTTGGTTTATCTCCTAGAGATTGATCCCGTTACTGCCACAGCCTATTCCCTTTTTTTGGTAGGAGCCGTTTCTACGGTAGGAACCTTTCGCAATGCCCAATTGGGAACCATCAATTATCGTGTTGGACTGGTGTTTTCGCTTCCGGCTTTTACGACTGTCTATCTTACCCGAGCCTATATCATCCCTGCCATTCCTGACAACATCACAACGCTGGGTCATTTTCAACTTACCAAAGACTTGGCCATTATGCTCTTTTTTGCCTTCATTATGGTCATCGCTTCTATTTCCATGATCGGATCCAAAGACAGAAAGCCATTAGCGAAAGGGGAGAAAAAATTAAATCTTCCATTAATTCTAATCGAAGGGGGTATTGTAGGATTTGTTACCGGTTTGGTGGGTGCTGGAGGAGGGTTTTTGATCATCCCTGCCTTGGTCTTATTGGCCAATCTAGAAATCAAAACAGCCATTGGAACGTCCTTATTAATTATTGCCATCAAATCCACTATTGGCTTTTTGGGAGACGTCCAAAACATTGAGGTTGACTGGCCGTTTCTACTTCTTTTTACAGCAATGGCTGTCGGAGGTATTTTCATCGGTTTGACCTTTAACCAAAAACTTGGTAATGAACCACTCAAAAAAATATTTGGATGGTTTATCCTTCTCATGGGGGTGGGTATTTTTATTAAAGAAATAGTATTGTAATTTTAATTCCTTATTTGATAGCGTACACATGAAAATAGAACAGATTTATACCGGTTGTTTGGCCCAAGGAGCCTATTATATCGAAAGTCAAGGCGAAGCCGCCATTATTGATCCCCTTCGGGAAACCGAACCTTATTTGAAAAAAGCTGCTAACGATCAGGCTAGAATCAAATATATCTTTGAAACTCATTTTCATGCGGACTTTGTAAGTGGTCACCTTACACTTTCCAAACAAACAGGCGCCCCTATTGTCTATGGGCCCAACGCCAAGCCCGATTTTGATGTCATTGTAGCGCAAGATGGACAAGAATTTACCATAGGAGAATACACCCTTAGAGTGCTTCATACCCCGGGACATACCTTAGAAAGTAGCACTTACTTGCTGATAGATTCTCAGGGGAAAAACAAAGCTATTTTCAGTGGAGACACCCTCTTTTTAGGAGATGTTGGACGTCCCGATTTGGCCCAAAAAGGAAATCTTACACAAGAACATTTGGCTGGAATGTTGTACGACAGCTTACGCGAGAAAATCATGCCTTTGGAGGACGAAGTCATCGTTTATCCAGCTCATGGTGCTGGTTCTGCCTGTGGAAAAAACATGATGAAAGAAACCGTGGATACGCTTGGCAATCAAAAAAAGTTGAATTATGCACTCCGAGCGGACATGACCAAAGCAGAGTTTATTACCGAAGTTACCCAAGGACTACTTCCCCCTCCTGCATACTTCCCGCTAAATGTCAAATTGAACAAATCGGGCTATGAAGACCTTGACCAAGTGATCCGTCGCGGGACGCATGCGCTGGATCCCAAAGCTTTTGAAGAAAGTGCCAATCAGCACGGTGCTTTGGTCTTGGATGTTCGTCACCAGGATGAATTTGTTCAGGGGCATATTCCGCAATCTATTTTTATCGGAATTGATGGCAGCTTTGCCCCTTGGGTCGGAGCCTTGATTCAAGATGTCCAGCAACCCCTGCTGTTGGTTTGCCCTGAAGGACGTGAAGAAGAAACCATCACTCGCCTAGCCCGTGTCGGTTTTGATCAAACCATTGGTTATCTAAAAGGAAGCTTTGCCGCTTGGAAACAAGCCGGAAATGACTTTGACACTCTTAGCAGTGTCAGCGCCAACACCTTTGCTGAAGCCTTTGCCAAGGAGAAAGCACCTGTTTTTGATGTTCGCAAAAACGGAGAATACCGTTCGGAACATTTGGAGAATGCACAGAATACTCCCTTGGATTTTATCAACCAACACTTGCCCGATTTTCCTAAGAAAGGGGTTTTCTATTTACATTGTGCCGGCGGCTACCGCTCGGTCATTGCTGGGGCTATACTTAAAAAACGAGGCATCCATAATCTAATCAATGTAGAAGGCGGTTTTAAGGCTATCAAGGAAACCGACCTCCCCTTAACTGATTATCTCTGTCCTTCCACTTTTTAAAATCAAATCATGATTGATTTTTTATCGCAAGAATGGCCCTGGTATATCAGTGGACCATTGATCGCTATTGTACTCTTACTGCTGCTCTGGACAGGAAAAACCTTTGGGATGTCTTCCAATCTCCGTACCCTATGTTCCGCACTCGGAGCAGGACGCCAGCATTCTTTTTTTGATTTTGATTGGAAAAACCAACGCTGGAATTTATTGGTCATCCTCGGGGCTATCGTTGGTGGTTTTCTCGCGGCCCAATATTTGACTGATGGAGCACCCATGTCCTTAAATCCAAAAACCATTGCCCAGCTTCAGGCCTTTGGCATTGAAGACGCTGGAACAGCCTTCTTGCCCGATGCCCTTTTCGGCATGGAACACTGGACCGATCCCAAGATTTTAGGAATGCTCGTGTTCGGTGGTTTTTTTGTTGGTTTTGGCACTCGCTATGCTGGCGGATGTACGTCTGGTCATGCCATTACGGGGCTTAGTAATTTACAGCGTGGCTCCTTAATTGCTGTCATCGGTTTCTTTATCGGAGGCCTATTTGTCAATCACTTTATTTTACCTTTTTTACTATGATCCGTTCAATAGTGTTTTTGGGGATCGGCATATTTTTTGGGGTCACCCTTTTCAAATCGGAAGCGGCCTCGTGGTTTCGAATCTATGAAATGTTTCAATTTCAATCCTTCCATATGTATGGAATCATTGGTTCTGCATTACTTTTTGGCATGCTCTTTACCTTTTTGCTTAAACGATTAAACGCCAAATCTCTTTTGGATGGAAAGCCCTTAGTCATCCCTGATAAAGACAAATCATGGAAGCGTTATTTATATGGAGGCACATTATTTGGTGTTGGATGGGCCCTAACAGGCGCTTGCCCTGGTCCTTTATTTGTCCTTTTGGGTGCCGGTTTCATCCCTGTTCTTGTGGTAATAGCAGCCGCTTTGATAGGAACTTATGCTTATGGTGCCCTTCGTTCCAAACTACCGCATTAAGAAAGATTTTATCTTTTATAAACACGATTGCAGCTGATTTAACGTTCTAATACCAAAGTATGAACGGTGTACCAAACCAGACTCTTTTTGGCAATACTCTCGCTTATTCCTTTAGGCCTGTTGGCACAGGGGGATGACAACCTTTTGATGCAGTATAACAAAGGTCCATCGGATGCTTCGCTTTATTATCGTTGGAATGTCTCCATTCACGGATTGGGGGTTCGAATGAACACCCCATTGGACTTTACGCGACCGCGCCTAAGCTGGGGAGCCGGATTCTTAGTACAACGAAAAAGCAATAAGACCTTTGCCTTTGCCACAGGTTTTTCCTTTCTCAATATTCACTACCGCTATCAACGAGAAGATCTTGACACCAAAGATTTCTTAGCCTACTGGCGCATTCCTTTGCTCCTCCGAGTCAGTCCTAATGATCGATTGATCTTTGAGATAGGCCCAACCTACAACCTCCTCAACAAAGCGGAGAATAGTCAAATCGTGCGTTATACAACAGAAAACCGTCCCCCTTTTATTATTACGACAGGACATTACAGCTATGGAAAAGGTCATTTTAAAGATGCTTTTGGCATAGTAACAGCCGTTTCCTATCGCTTCTGGAAAAGTGTGTCCGCGCGACTCGAATACACGCAAGTCAAAACGATTGATGATCCATTCACCGATCAATCCAACACCTTTCGGGGTGTTAATTTGGGGCTGGAATGGAGCTTGTTCAATCCTTCAAAACCCAGCAAATATGCAATCCGTTAAAAAAGGAAGTCTTTCCGATCTAGACAAATTAGTTCCCCTTTTCGAAGAGTATAGATTTTTTATGGTAAAGATTTAAATAGAGGGCTTTCAACTGCATTACTTAAAGCAAGACTTCAAAATAGAGAATCGGTTATTTACATGGCTTACTGGGGCAAAAAAGCAGTTGGTTTTACCCAACTATACCCCCTTTTTTCCTCTACGCGTTTGCAGCGACTTTGGCTGCTAAATGACCTTTTTGTGGATTCGGAATACCGACAAAAGGGATTCGCAAGTCTTTTGATCAAAAAAGCACAGCAGCTTAGCCAAGAAACAGAGGCCAGCGGACTTCTATTGGAAACAGAAAAGTCAAATCTTCCAGCCAACCAATTGTATCCGCAATTGGGATTCAAGCAAGATAATGAACACCATTATTACATCTGGGAAACGCCTATTGCTTCGTTGTAATTTCCAAAACACCATTAACTGCTTCCTCACCGTACTTTTCAATAGCCGCAGACCCTTTTAGAACTTGAATCGTTTGAATCTTGTCGGACGGAATTTCTGAAACGGAAAAGCCTTTGATTGCTTTTTGCCCATCGATAATTATCAATGGACCTGCAGCACTCAATTCTGTCGTCATTAGCATGATTGTGGCATCGTCATCCTTTGCCATCCAGCGACTCATGGAAACATCAGAAACCGTGGCGGTTTTAATTAAAATCGTTGGAGTCCCAAGGCTGTCGTTTTCGGTATCGGAAAAGACATCGAATGTCTGATTTCCGTCCTCGCCAAAAAAGAGGAGCTCATGCTTGGTGCCATCCAGTTCAATGGTTTTTTCCATCGGGAGCATCGTTTTTATTGTGGCTTTGGGGGAAGTCTCTTTCTTTTTTTTTGGTTTGGTCTGATACAAATTGATTGTGATACAGGATTGCAGAATCATCAATAGAAAAAGGTAGGATAGGTTGTGTTTCATGGGTAAGTGGTTTTGGTAAAGCTAAAAAAATCTGCTAACAGTAAAGTTCAAATAACGATGTCGCGAACGGTTTTGTAAAGGGGTGTCTTTGCTTGCAGAGTAAAAAGTCCCTTGTAGTTTCCATTTCTGGTTGTGCCATACGGCTCCCAATTCCCACAGATTTCTTGCTCTGTTGGGTGCTAAAGTAAAAGAAGAAGCATCATTAAAAAGGCTCCCCTCCAGAGGAAAGTCATGGAAAATATACTGCTGTTGCCAGCCAAAATAGACCCCCCAGCCTTTTTGATTATTGAGCAAGGGGCTAAAGTGAAAAGGCATTTTTGCAGTCGTTCCCAAAATCCACCCTAAGCGGGCTGCTCCCTTGGTTTGGTGGGTGGACAGCACAGCAGTAGCATCCGGAACAAAGGCTACGTTTTTTCCCAATGAAAAGGCGCGAAAATACGCTCCCCGAATTCCCAAATGCAATTCTTGAGGCATGGCAGCTGTCCAACTTAAAGGAGGTAGTTGTAAGACCTGCTCATGATAGAGGTTTTGCATAGGCTCTGCCAAAGATGCGGCTCCCGAGACCCCTAATTCTGCTGCATACTGATAGCCCTGCCGATTGGGCTCGACTTTTTCTTTCTGATACCGTACAAAAAGGTAACCGCTAAAAGGATAATCTAAAGCTTCAATCTCTGTAGCATAACGCTTTCTAGGTGTATAGATTAACTGCCCTATTTCTATCTTTGAAAAAAATCGTTCTACCGTGGAACTGTCTTTTTTTATTTCCTTTCCATAACGAATGAATATACCACTGGAATAGTAGTAATCTGTAGCAAAATAAAGGTCATTGTCAACACTCAAGCTGAGGTGTGACTGCCCCAAGAGGGGTGCTGATAATAAAAGGCAACAAAAAGCTAAAATGCTATTTCCTCCCCCCATACACTAACGATAGCGGGACCGGGGTTTAAGAACCAGGAGAGGAATTGAGCAATAAAATTCGTGTTTGTAGACAATGGATGTTTTCCACAACTTTTCAAAGAATCCTTGTTCGCGTTTGATTACAGCGAGCATATCGGGTTGGTTGCTTTGGAAGTGTTCCAACACACCTTGATAGGTCGTAGCGTTAGCCGTAATAGTCGGCTCCGGAACCAAAGCCGCCATCGCGTCGTCCAGTTCTAAATCACCTGGTTTATGTCCCGGTGTTTTTACCAATAATCCGTTGATGATGGTGTCAAATTTATCTTTCAGCAATTGTAAAGGCCGCAAGGTCTTTGGATTTTGAACCTGTCCTTTTTTAAATGCCCAAAGGAGTCGTTTGGGCGATTTAAAACCCCCCTCAATTGGTGCAACCATGACAGGGATTTCTGTTTGCTTGATCAAACTTCCTGCTACTTTTCCTAAAAATACATCGTCCGAAATATCGTTGTTCTGTGGGGCAACCACAATCATATCCAGATGGATCTTACGGTCTAAGGCACGAACAGCACTCAGCAAATCACCGTTTTGAGCCACATACTGAATGTCAAATCCTTTGCGATCCACTTGCTGAATCACGTCTTTTATTCGGTTTAGCGTGTTCTCTTTGATGATGCCCTTAACATTCATAATGCTCGTTGTAGGAATCGCTGAAGGATATGCATCAACTACATACAGTGCGCTGCCAAAATGTTCAGCCATGTCAATGGCATACTGTAGGGTTTTTGAAACTTCAGGGGTGATCCCTATAGGTACAAGGATATTTTTCATTTGGAAGTTTTTTCAAAGGTACGGACTTTTGGCACATTATATTTTACTTAATAAAAAAATAACCACCCTTTTAAGAGTTGTCCCCCAGCTTATATGACACTGATCCCAAGTAGTTTACAGGCTGTCAAAAATAGGAGCTATTCCTCTTTATACGTCCCTTCAAATCTTCGGCAAACGGCTCTTTTTCCCTTGCAAAACGATTGGCGCGCCAAGAATTCTTAGTTTTGTTTTATGGAAGGAACCCTAAGCATAGAAATCCAAAACCAGATCGCTCATTTGACCTTTGGGCATTCTGCCGCTAATTCATTAACCCCAGAGATGCTTTCAGACTTTTGTGACTTAATTCGTGAGGCTGATGCCAATCCGGAAGTTAAGGTGATTATTGTGCAAAGCGAAGGGGATCGCGCTTTTTGTGCCGGGGCTTCATTGCAAGCCTTACAGCAAGTAGATAGCCTGGAATCGGGAACGGACTTCTTTATGGGCTTTGCGAACCTCATCAACAGCATTCGTTGTTGTTCCAAATTTATCATCGCGCGAGTTCAAGGCAAGGTCGTCGGTGGAGGCATTGGTTTGGTGGCCGCCTGTGACTATGCTATTGCAACCGAAGCCGCTGCCATCCGTTTGTCGGAACTCTCTATTGGTATAGGGCCTTATGTGATTGAGCCTGCCGTGAGTCGAAAAATTGGTAAGACTGCTTTTAACCAACTCTCCCTCGATAGTGCCCAATGGCGATCCGCCGCTTGGGCCCACACTCAAGGTTTGTTTGCAGAATGCTGCACGGATATTTCAGCCTTGGACACCCAAGTTAACGACTTGGCGCAACGCTTGGCGGGTTATGGAAGTCAGGCCTTACAAGAATTGAACACCCTGCATTGGAACGACACCGCGCATTGGGAAGAACTGCTTGCTAAGAATGCTGCAATCACTGGAAAACTCGCCCTTTCGGAACACTGTCAAAATATTTTAAAAAACCTCCATGGCTAAAATTCGCATCACTAAAGAATTTACATTTGAAACCGGACATGCGCTCTACGGCTACGATGGTCTCTGTAAAAACGTCCACGGTCATTCCTATAAATTGGATGTCACCCTAATCGGAACCCCAAAAGAAGATCCTGGGCATGTCAAGAATGGAATGCTTATTGATTTTTCCGACCTCAAAAAGATTGTCAAGCGTGAAATCGTAGCGGTATTCGATCATGCCACCGTATTGAATGTCAGTACTCCCCATAAAAAACTGGCCGATGAGATGGAAGCTACAGGGCATAAGATCGTTCGTGTCACCTATCAACCAACCTGTGAATTGCTCCTGATCGATTTTGCTTACAAGATCAAAGATTTACTCCCCGAAGGGATCGCTCTTTTCAGTTTAAAGCTTCGAGAAACCGGTACGGCTTTTGCGGAATGGTTTGCTGCGGATAATTAGAATCCGAGATCATCTAGGTCTTCTTCTTCGCTTTTGACTTGGCGTTTGCGTTCTTCTGCTAAGGCTTCGCAATCCAATGGAATGGTCAATATTTCTGGCTCCAAAAATGCTTCTTTAGAAATCCCCAAGGCTTCGTCTTCGTAAGCCGATTTCATATACAAGCCCCAGATAGGCAAGGCCATGGTCGCTCCTTGACCAAAGCCGATTTCTTTAAAGTGAATGGATCGATCTTCACCCCCAACCCATACGCCGGTCACAAGATTGGGCACCATCCCCATAAACCATCCATCGCTTTGGTTCTGCGTGGTTCCTGTTTTTCCTGCAATGGGATTTTCAAAAATGTAGGGGTAGCCCGTGATCACGTTTTCGTAGATATAATTTGTTTTTTCCAATCCTGCATGGCGCAATCGTGCTCCAGAACCGGCTTCTGTCACTCCCTGCATCAGGTTGACCGTCACATAAGCCGCTTCGGCGCTGAGTACGTCTCGGGTTTGCGGCACAACTTCATAAACGGCCATTCCATTTTTATCCTCAATACGTGTGACCATGGTTGGTTTTACGTAGATTCCTTGGTTTGCAAAAGTACCATAGGCGCCCACCATTTCAAACAAACTAATATCAGGGGTTCCCAAGGCAATCGAGGGCACTGCCGGCAAACGCGAGCTGATTCCCATTTTTCGTGCCAAATTGATGATCGGGCGCGGCCCGACTTTATCCATCAAACGGGCTGAGATGGTATTGACAGAATTTGCCAAGGCGTTCTTTAAGGTTCGGGTTCGACCGTAGCGATCTCCCGAATTTTTCGGACACCAAGCCTCGTCATTTCCGTGTTTAAATGGTTCAACACAATACAAGGCATCGGGTAAAGAATCGCAAGGCGAAAGTTTTAACTGATCGATGGCTGTGGCGTACAAAAACGGCTTGAAGGTCGAGCCTATTTGACGACGTCCTTGTTTCACTTGATCGTATTGAAAATGCTTGTAATTGTAGCCCCCAACCCATGCTTTTACATGGCCCGTTTGTGGCTCCATTGACATCAAAGAAGCGCGAAGGAAATGTTTGTAGTAGCGAATGGAATCCAAAGGCGTCATCAAAGTATCGATCTCTCCTTCCCAGCTAAAAACTTCCATATCCACCGGTTTTTGAAAGTCTTCCCATATTTTCTCTTCTTCCCATCCCGCCACACGACGTTTGCGCCAGCGTTCGGAACGACGAGCGGTTTTCATCAACAGCGTATCCACCTGCCCTTCTCGCAAATCCAAAAAGGGTGCTGTGGGATTTTGTTCCTCCGTGTTTTGAATGAAAAATTCCCGTTGCAAGTTTTTCATATGGGCACTTACCGAGGCTTCGCCAATGGCTTGCAAACGCGAGTCGATCGTGGTGTAGATTTTAAGCCCATCGCCGTAGAGGTTGTACTTTTCTCCATCGGGTTTGCGGTTGTTGGCGATCCAATCGTCCATAAATTCTTTGAGGTAAGCGCGGAAATAGGTTGCCAATCCCTCACGGTGTGACTGGGGGGTAAAGCGAATTTCCAAAGGCAGGGCTTGGAGCGAATCCCGATCCACTGGATCAATAAAGTCGTTGCGGATCATTTGATCCAGCACCACATTTCGGCGGGCTTTGACCCGATCCGGACGACGGATTGGATTATAAAGAGAGGAATTTTTTAGCATTCCCACCAGCATGGCACATTCTTGCAAATTGAGTTCCTGAGGGGTTTTGTCAAAATAAATCCTTGCCGCCGACTGTACCCCATCGGCATTGTAGCCAAAATCGTAGATGTTGAGGTACATGGCAATCAATTCGTTTTTGGTATAGCGGCGTTCCAACTGCACCGACAACACCCATTCTTTGACCTTTTGCAGAATTGCTTCTTTTTTGTTTTGGGAGCGAATTCCTACAAACAATTGCCGCGCTAACTGCTGTGTGATGGTGCTGGCGCCTCCTTTTTTTCCCAGATAAAAAACCGCTCGGAGTGTTCCTCGCCAATCAATCCCAGAATGGCTGTAAAAACGTTCGTCTTCCGTGGCAATCAATGCTGTTACCAAGTCTTTGGGGAGTTCTTTAAAGCTGATCGGGGTGCGGTTGTCTCGCAAATAGTATTTTCCCAATTCCACCCCATCGGCAGAAATAATCTGTGTCGCCAAATTGGTGTCTGGATTTTCCAACTGCTTTAGTTCCGGCATGGGACCAAAGCCGCCCCATGCGGCGGTACCAAATATTCCCACTCCGATCAAAACACCAAAAAAGAATAGGCCCCAAAAGATTTTTAACGGCAAGGCAAACTCCCGAATTCGGGCGGTGAATTGATTCCTTTTAGGCTTTGAAGACGATTGCTTTTTCATCGGTCTAATATTTTCACTAGTAAATCCAACAACGCTTTTTTCATGGTGTTTTTGGGGCTAAAGAATAGCCGACACTAAGAATTCCGGGTAAGGCTTGATAACCGTTTACGGCTCCTTGTGCGCGTTGGGCTTGTTCAATTTCAATTTGGTACGGAAGACTGTCTATCAACCGAATGTTTTCCCGCCAATAGAGCTTGCTTTCTTTGACCTCAGCAAAACCCGTCCCCAACCATTTGCCGCTGGGATCAGCCATGGAGTATTCCAAGGTATCTGTGTGCAAAACCAAGCTGTCAGAGCGCAAGCGTGCAATCAGAAAAATATTGGCATAGGGGTAGTTATTGTCGTTTCGGAGGTGCAAAAAAAGATCGAATTCTTGGGTGGCACGCGGGGGTATTTCAAAGCTTGCCACGGCATTCCATCCGGCACCAAAGTCTTGATCCGCCCGTAGGTTTTGGGATCCCTCACAGGCGCCCAACAAAAGGATTCCGAGAAGGCAAAACCACCTAGTCATTGGCACGAGGACTGCGTCGGCGGTTGCGGTTGCGGTTCCGATTCCGACTGTTAGAACGTTTTTTGTTTCGGTTTTTAGGGGTGTCAAAACGGTTGAGACTGTCTTGTCCCACCACGTTTTCAAAGGCTACTGCTTTGGCTTCTGTTTTGGGATCTTCGCTATAATCTTCCAATGCCGCCACGGGTTCCCCTTTTCGGTTTTTGGCAATGATTTCTTGCGCGGCTTCGGCAGTCAATTCATGCCACTGCATCCAATCGTCTTTGTAGGTGTACCAAAGTTTTCCCTTGAAAATATCCATCTTTTGACAAAGAGCGATGCCTTTCTCCGTTTTTAACTTGGTGTCCATGCGTGGAAAATCCTTTAAAGCGGAACGATAGGCGTCCAGTTCAAAATTCAAGCAACACTTTAATTTGCCGCACTGACCAGACAGTTTTTGAGGATTTAACGATAATTGTTGATAGCGTGCTGCGGCAGTGGAAACGGAACGAAAGTCGGTCAACCAAGTGGAGCAGCACAACTCGCGTCCACAAGACCCAATACCTCCCAAACGAGAGGCTTCGAAGCGCAGCCCAATCTGCCGCATTTCGATGCGAATGCCAAAGGCCTTAGCCATGTCTTTGATCAACTGACGGAAATCCACTCGTGACTCGGCCGTATAGTAAAACGTTGCTTTTTTGCCGTCCCCTTGAAACTCCACATCGGAAAGTTTCATTTGTAGGTTAAGGCGCAGTGCAAGTTCGCGCGCGCGTTTTTGAACCTCTTCTTCTTTATTTCGTGCGGCTTGCCACACTTCCAAATCACGCGATGTTGCTTTTCGTTTGATGCTTAGAATTTCGTCGCTGTCCATGGCGACTTTTTTCTTTTTCATCTGAAACCGAACCAATTCTCCAGTCAGCGTGACTCGACCCACGTCGTGTCCCGATTGAGAAACGTCGGTTACCACGGCCTCTCCGATGGAGGGGCGGAGGTCTTCTGAAAAACGATAAAAGCCTTTACGAGAATTTTTAAACCGCACCTCCGCAATTCGAAAAGGTTCTTGCCCGGCGGGCAGCACCATGTTTTCGAGCCAGTTGTGCACCGTCAGTTTGTTGCAACTATCCGTTCCGCAGGTGCCATTGGACTGGCATCCCCGAGGGGTGCCGTTGGCAGTGGAACAATTGGAACAACTCATAAGGGAGTGGGTTTAGGGTAAAGATACGGCATATTCCGGCAGCGAAACGATCCGATTTTCTTAATTTATTGTTTAAATTTTAAAACCTCAGAACGCCCTTTTTTAAAGATTTTATTGCTGTTGTGTGTCCCCCGTCGGCGTTCGCGTTGTTCGGCTTCGGGCAGATTTACAATTTCTTGACAAGCATCGGAACAACAGCTTTGGGTTTGTTCCTGACAGGCTTCACACTGAATAAAAAGCAAATGACAGGCTTGGTTGGCACAGTTTACATGGGTGTCACAGGGGGTGCCGCATTGGTGGCATTGGGCAATCACATCTTCTGAGATGCGCTCCCCACGACGTTCGTCAAAAACAAAGTTTTTGCCTTTGAACTTGTTATCCAAACCTTGAGCTTTGACCTGACGGGCATATTCAATAATTCCCCCTTCCAGTTGAAACACTTTTTGAAATCCTTTGTGCTTAAAATAGGCCGAGGCCTTTTCACAACGAATCCCTCCGGTGCAATACATGAGGAGGTTCTTGTCTTCTTTGTGTTCTGAGAGGTCTTCTTCAATAATGGGTAAGGATTCCCGAAAGGTATCCACATCGGGGGTAACGGCTCCTTCAAAATGCCCAATTTCACTTTCGTAGTGATTTCGCATATCCACACAGACGGTGTTGGGGTCATTCAAAAGCTGGTTGAAGTCGTGAGCATTGACATGCACTCCTTTATTGGTCACATCAAAACTGGTGTCCTCTAAGCCATCGGCTACGATTTTGTCCCGTACCTTAATCGTCAGTTTTAAAAACGATTCGTTGTCTTGCTCCACGGCGATGTTCAGTCGGACTCCCTTTAGAAAATCAATGTCATCCAAAAAGGCTTTAAACGCATCGAAGCGGGGTCCAGGAACAGACAGTTGGGCATTGATGCCTTCCTTAGCGACATAGATTCGACCCAAAACATCCAGGTTGTCCCAGTGCACAAATAAGTAATCTCTTAAAATTTTTGGGTTGTCGATTTGGTGGTACTGATAGAACGAAAGCGTCAAGCGTTCGGTTCCGGCTTGCGCAATAAGTTCACGGCGTTCTTCAGCACTTAGTTTGTTGTACAGTTGCATACTATAAACGTTTTAAGTGATGGGGTAAAGGTACTATTTTAAACCAATTCCAATGCTTGCAGTTCCGCGCCCAGTTGATGGAGGGCCTTTTGGATTTTTCGTTTCTTGTCGGCACGCGGTTTTTTAAGACCCGAGCAATAGTGGTGCAACTGCTTTTGATTGATACCTGTCAAGCGTTCAAGGGCTGGCATTGAAAAAACAGTACTGTAATATATCAGAAAACTCTGAGTGTCATATTGAAAATGAAGGGTGTAGGCTTTTTGTAATTCTTTAGGGCAGTCGTCTGATTTTACAATATGGGTTATGGCTTCTAAAATGTTTTTTTTAGCCTCTTCGGGGCTATTGCCCGCGCCATAGACTCCAGTTACATTTTCGGCATAGGCACTGTAATGATCGCTAGATTTTTCAATCACAATCTGTAAGACATCGCTGTTCATCTGTTTAATTCCATTTCTTTTTTAATCTTTCGCTCCAATCCTTTTCCAATTTCTTTGCTTCCGTGAAAAGGAACAGAGAGGTGACACCCGACCGTTCTTTTGATAGAAATAATGACTTCCGACAGCACGAATATATACCCACCCTTTTTTCCGGATAAGACGGTGCAATTCAGAATATTTCATTCAAACATCTCTACAAAGGTAACTATTTAGTTTCCTTTTTGATTTGGTAAGTACCAATTATTGCCTTACCCAGATTTAATACTGCTCCAAAAGGTATTGGATCAGGTCGGTTGTGGTTACGATTCCCGTCAGTTTGTTTTCTTCATCCACCACGGGAAGGGCGTGAAACTCCGCATCACGAAAGATTTCGGCCGCCTCTTTAATTGTGGTTGATTCTGGAATGCACTTCGGATTACGAACCATGATTTGCTCCAGCGTAAAAAGAGAATAAACGGAGGTGTCCACAGTAAAATTGCTAGGATCATAACTGTCCACAAAGCTGATCCGCGCAAGATCCGTGATGCTGAGAATTCCTACCAGTTCCCCACTCCCGATTTATTCTCCCAAATCAACACAAGCAATCATGAATTGATGGTTCGAATCCCTTTGGATAGTTCTCGAAAACAGTCCACAGAACAATTGATTAAACAATAAAAACTCCTTTAGAATAGTATTCTTCTATAAATACTGTATTGTTAGGGAGCTTAGGCTCCCTAACGATATATAACGTATTGCGCTTTCTACTCCCCCAAATGCGCTTCTTGCCCACCAACCAATAAAAGTTGCGTTTGCCGACCGTGGATGTAGCGAAAGCCATCCGTTCCCCAAAAACCCGGTTCTTCCAGCATCACCCGAATGTCTTTATTCCATTCTGGAAGGAACACTTTGGTGTTGAGTTCAATGGCATAAGCGGTGTTTTCATGCAGGGGCCTGTCACCATCGCCAGGCACTCCCTCTTGGGCGTCCCACATTCCAAAAGTAGTCCCTGCCGAATGCCCATAGGTTCCCAAAGGGTGTGTATAAATTTGCGGTCGTAAGCCTTCCGATCGTCCAGCTTCCAGGCTCATTTTTAGGGTGGTGTTTCCACTACGCCCGGTTTGAAAGCGTTGGGTGAACAAGTCCTGTACTCGGTTGCCTGCCGCCAAGGCCGCTTGCAAATAGTCAGGAGCCGCTTTTTCTCCCGGATGCAACACATAAGCCAGCTGTTGGCAGTCGGTGTTTAGACTCAAATAGGTAATTCCAAAATCGCAATGCAATAAATCCCCCGCTTGGATGACATCCAATTTTTGCTGTCCATCAAAGGCATACAAATCGCTGGCTTCGGAGCGTTGCACATCCACCGTGGGGTGGAACCAGGTGTCCAATCCCAAACCACTTACTTTTTCACGCAACCACCAGACCACGTCTTCCGTGGTGGTCACCCCGGGCGTGATCACTTGCGTCGAAAAAGCTTCCGCAATGATACGATGCGTGATTTCTGTCAACTGCTGAAAAAGCAGCATTTCCTGTGCGGTTCGGGTTTCGATCCAAGCAACGGCCAAGTCTTCTGCTGATACCAAGCGCTGGCGGTATCGTGGCGACAAGGCCTCATAAAGCCCCTGATAATCGGTATGAGCCAGTCCATCCGCAATGCCGTATTCCTCCGAAATATTGATCCCGATCCGCTTCGGCTGCTGCGCCCCAATATAGTCCGCCAGCGCCTTCCATTGGTCGGG
>Ga0233444_10001620_pt1 | contig 25109 bp, 24 predicted proteins | sample SI_124_October20_6_FD_182792 | JGI IMG/M metagenome (GOLD analysis project Ga0233444, IMG submission 182792) | Seawater microbial communities from Saanich Inlet, British Columbia, Canada - SI_124_October2016_10_MG | ecosystem: Environmental > Aquatic > Marine > Inlet | place: Canada: British... | reverse complement strand
GAAGCAAAGGGTTTAGCAGAGCTACGTATCTTTGATGGTGTTGGTGCAGAGAAATTTGCAGAACACGCATTTAATTTTGCAGACAAACTTATACGTGAGGCAACAGACAATCGTTGTTATTGCGTAAGAGCAGAATGTGCAGAACACGGAGCAAACTCGGCGATATACGAGGTATAGATTGGTTAAAAAGTATGTCGAAGGTGAAACTAAAGAAGAAAGAAAACATCGAAAGTCCCTTGATAAAATAGTAAAGTTAAATCAAGAGCAGTCTTATAGTGATGATCCTTTAATTAAAGATAAAAATTATATTTTGTGTCTGAAACACGGCACAAAATATTCTGCTGAATACGTTAATCGATTATATAATATGGTTGAACGTAATTGTACACTTGATTACGAATTTGTATGTTTAACAGACGACCCTAACGGAATAAATCAAAATGTAAAAATATTGCCCTTACCAGGTGGTATGTCCGGATGGTGGTGCAAGCCTTATATGTTTTCAAAAGACTTGCCGCTAAAAGGTACAGTTCTTTATATGGATCTTGACGTTGTTATAGCCGACAACATAGATAAACTAATTACTTGGCAACCTAACCAATGGTGTACTATTCGTGATTTTACTCGTGTAATGCGACCTAAATGGCAAAGGTATAACAGCAGTATTGTAAGATTTAAAATTGGTCAATTAGATCACGTATGGACTAATTATTTAAAAGATAAAAACGAGATTGAAAAAAGGCTACACGGAGATCAAGACTGGTTATGGGAAGCAACTAGAAAAACTCAAGCAATGTTATATCCCGATAGCTGGGTACAAAGCTGGAAGTGGGAGGTTAGAAAAGACAAAATATTTAAGCCAGGCGGACTTAGAGGCAAAAGAACATTCAAAAATGTTGATCATACATCTAAGCCGCGGGTTGAATGTTGTGTTTGTGTATTCCACGGAGACCCTAATCCAGAAATGATCGAAGACAAATGGGTAGTTGACAACTGGAAATAAAGAGTGTATAATAAAGTATGGATCTTAAATTTACAACAGCAGGAGACTATGTGAAATCACAACAGCAACGTATTGGCTTTGCTTGCAAGTATATGCATCCAGATCAAACACAGAAGAAGAAAGTGCTTGAAGAAATTCAACGCCCACTAAATACTCGTAGCACAACTGTACAGTGGCTCAATAGGCAGACACGTGAAGTTGCTGAAGAACGCTTGTGGGAACTTATGGTTCACAACATTGCGTCATACAAAAGGTTAATTGAATATGTTGGAAGTCTTCCAATTGAACTACGGATGGTACGGCTTGGTTCTGATGTACTTCCTGTTTATACCCAGCGCGATTGGTGTTATTATTGGCGTAAGCCTGATGTTGTGGCTTACTGTGAAAGAGCGTTTGCAGAAGTCGGCGCAACGGCAAGAGCACTCGATGTTAGACTCTCGATGCACCCAGGCCAATTTACAGTCCTTGCTTCGGATAGTGAAGAAATAGTAGAACGGAGTATAGAAGAATTTGAATATCACACCGATGTCATACGCTGGATGGGATACGGCAAGACCTTCCAAGACTTTAAATGCAATGTACACATATCAGGCCGCAATGGTCCAGCCGGTATCAAGGCCGCACTCAAGAGACTCACGCCAGAAGCAAGAAATGTTATCACAATCGAGAACGACGAAAACAAGTGGGGCATTGACAGCAGCCTCGAACTTGCAGACGACCTTGCATTGGTACTCGACATACACCATCACTGGTGCCGTGAAGGTGAATACATACAGCCCACCGACGATAGATTTGCTCGCGTAATAGATAGCTGGCGTGGTGTGCGTCCTGCAATACATTATTCTTACAGCAGAGATACAGCACTACCCGAAGGCTTTGCACACGACACAATGCCAGACTTTCCAGCACTACTAGAAGCAGGACACAAGAAAGCAAAACTACGAGCGCACAGTGACTACTATCCTAACCAACTTGTTAACGACTATGCACTATCATTTCTACCTTATGCAGATATTATGTGCGAGAGCAAGTGTAAGAATCTTGCAAGCATTGACCTATATAAATACAAAGAGGAGTTAGAACACTATGAGCTATTTAAACAAAATGTACGGGCGTCAGTCCAAGAACACATCGCCTGCATCGGATAAGAATCCTAACAGAGTTACAGGCGGACTAAAAGCACAAGGTGTTGATCGTTTTACTATGCTTGGTGAAGATGGTACTCAACAAGAGGTACCGTCACTTCAGTATGTAACTAGTTTGGAAGAGCAGTCAAGAAAACAGCGAGCCGCTATTACTACATTAGAGCGTAAGCTGACTCGCTGTGAATCTGCAATTGAACAGTTAAAGAACGTTATTTCGCGCTCTTAACTCTACTTAAAATTTCTGCTTTAGTAAGACTTGCATTGGCTTTAACACCACGCTTCTTAGCTTCTTTTAAAAGCTGAGCTTTATTCAATTTATCAAAATCGCAACTACCTGTTGTTTTCTTCTTAGTTGAAGCTTTCTTAGTTGTTGCTTTCTTCTTAGTTTGTGTTTTAGACTTTGCTTCCGGTGCCAATACTGTTTCAATAACTTCTGGAACTGAACCATAGCCTAAAATACGTTTAAACCAATTTAACATATTTTTTCTCCTATAGGAACAATTATTTAATAAATACATATAACATAGGAGATAAAAATGGCTAGAAATTTAACAACACCGATATTCTCAGGTAGTTTAAAATTAGATAAAGTAACAGGATTAAGAGCCGATAAACAACGTGCTATCTCAGCAAAAAGTCTTTTGAAGCCAGATACATCATTTAAAGCAGCCCCTCGTTCAATGAAAACTGTTGCTAATATTACTAGCGATGGCCTTAAGAAATAAAAGGAGTATAATATGAAAAAATTTATTATGGATAGACTTAGCGAAAGAACTTCACTGGACGGTGCAGTGCTAATCGGCGCAGGAATTGCGTTTTTAATCTTTAAACCAATCGCAAGTATAGTAGCATACGGTGCTATTGCATACGGCGCTTGGACTATTTACAAAAGAGAAGACTAGAGTTTACTAATATCTAGGTTACTAGAAGCAGGCATATCCCATATCTGCTTCTTAGTAACACCCATCTTTTGTGCAAATTTCTTACTATCACAGTTCTTACATACGTGAAAGTAGTTATTTGATATACGTTTAGGATCCATTTTACTTCTAGAACGTTCAAACTCAGTATTACAATTATCACAACGCATTACAACCACTGTAGACTCACGGTGGTATGTGTGTTCCTTGCCGATTTTACTACAACGTGTGTGTATCGTCTTTAATGAATATTCTCTTATGAACATATAAGTATTTACATTAAGTTTATAAAAACATACGATAAATAATACAAAGGAGTTGACTATGATCGAACTTACTCAAGCTGCAAAAACACAAATTGAAACTTTATGTACCACTAACGAGGTCTATGCTGTTACGTTAGGGATGAAAGGTGGCGGTTGTGCAGGGTTTGAATATGACTGGGACGTTGTTAAAACAGCTGAAGAGTTAGACAAAAACTCAACAATAGTTGAAGCAGGAACAGGTAATTTTGCTGTAGAACCAATGAGTTTACTCTATATAATGGGTTCTACAATCGATTATAAAACTTCCATTATCGGATCACAGTTTGAAATTGACAATCCTATGTCTAAAAGTAGTTGCGGATGCGGAGTAAGTATCAATATTGATATGGACAAAGTTGCAGAAGCTGAAAACGATCTAATTACAGAGATAAAATAAGCCTTATTTGGAGTGTATATAAATGGCAAAACAAGATATTAACATTGGTGTAGAAGGTAACGACGGTACAGGCGATAGTATACGCGAGTCGTTTCGTAAAACAAATGAAAACTTTAACGAACTATATGCTGTAATTGGCGAAGGCGGACAGATTGGACTTACTGATTTAAGTGGTATTGCAATTGACAGTTTTGAAAACTTTCCAAGTACAAACTCAGCTCCAGTATTAGCAGGTATTAATAATGACACACAAGGTAGTGAATTAGAATTTTTTAGACTTGTTAGTGATAGTTTTGTTAATCCAGCTATTGATGACAGTATTGAATTTGATGTTAGTAGAGTAGATAATGACGGACGTCCAGTAATTGTTGTTAAATCTGTAAAAAGTTCTCTTTCAAGCGATCCGAACCCAACACTCGGAGCAAACTTAAACTTAGGCGGAAAAATTGCTTATAATACTGCTAATCCTTCGCAGTGGGCCGCTTTAGCTAGTGATGATGGGTTTACCGAAGACGATGTTCTTATTGACAAAGGGTTTGCTGACCAAACTTATTTAAAATCTACAGGATCAGGTACAGGTTCTCAATTACGTGTTCGTACAGAAGACGAAGTAAATGTAGAAGATTATTCTTATACTATTGCTAATTTTGATGCTTCTGGTAGAATAGTTATCAACGATAGATATCAAGACGGAATTCTTGTATCAGGCCAAGGACACGGTTTAGATACATCAGGAAACGGTGCTCCATTTACATATGCTACAACTGGAACTAGTGCAGTAGATACTAGTGTAACACCAAGTAGAACATTAAATGACGTTAATGATTTTCCAGATAGCAAATTTTTTATAAGAATTGTTGACAGTACAACACTAAGTTTACATCCTACAGAAGCTGATGCTAAAGCTGGTACTGGTGCAATAACAGCAGCTGGCGGTACTGGAACACAAACACTCGCAGACTTTTATTATCAACCAGATCTTTTGCCAGGCACATTCTTAGCCAATGAAGCAATTCCGAGAGAAAGTGCAGTTCGTCGTCAAGGTGACGAAATGGAAGGCGCACTATATTTGCACGATCATCCAGGTGAGCTTGCAGGCGTTGGTACTCCAAATGGTTTAGAAGATTTACAAGCTGCTACTAAATTTTATGTAGACAACACAAGTTTTGCATCAAATATTAATATATTTGTTAGCACATCAGGCGACGACACACAAGCAAGTACTCCTCCAGGTAAAGAAGGACGTTCACTAGCATATGCATACCGTACAGTTAATGCGGCTGCACGTAAAGCAGAAGAAATTGTTATTGCAAGTAGAGTTGAACCTGGTCCATATATGCAAACTATCCAGTATGGATCTAATGAAACTAATCTTCAAAACTCAAAAGTTTTATCAGCTGATTTTGATGCAGCACTAAAAGCAGATTACGGCGCAACAACTGAAAAATTTAATTTATTAATAAACAACAACTTAGACTTTGTTGTTGCAGAAACTATTGCTTGGGTATCATCTCAGATAGCGGCTGCAAATGCCGACCTTACACTTACACCAAGCGATCCAGAATACATTTGGAAAAACTTTGCATACAACGAAGAAACGTGTGCAAGAGATTTAAGATTAATTATTAACGCTGTAAGATTAGATACAATTTCTGGAACAACAGCGAATAAATTATCAAGAAATGCTGGTATTAGATATTACAGTAACTCAAGTGGAAGACTTGCAGTAACAGCACAGTTAGATCAAACAGTTGCAACAATTAACAAAGCGAAAGAACTTTTAGCAAGTTATGTACTTACTAATGATGTATATCCTACAGTATTAAACACTGACTATACACAGTATCAAGACGTTGGTTTAGTTGATGCTCCGAGTGCATCAATTGATCGTTTAAATGGCTTGGTTGCAAACATTGTTAGTATTATGACTGACGGACTACCAGCATTTGAAGGTATTGATTTAAATGAAGGTGCACCATACTTACTGAAAATATCTAAAGGTGGTCTTGATAGTGTATGGCAAGGTAAGCCATTAAACACTGACTTAGTTCCTGGTAAAGTTGTTAATGGTATAAACAGTGATGCACTTGGTAGAATTGTAAGTTATGATAACACAACAAACGAAATAATCAACGGTGAAGAAACTGATATAATAGAATTAATACTAGAAGAACCAATTGAATTTTTAGTTGACGGAGCAGGACGTTCTATACAAAATGTAAACGTTTCAGACGCACTTGGTGATATACTTGAATTTGGTAACCGAGTTAGTGAAAAACAGATTACAATACGTATAGAATCAGGAATATACGAAGAAGACTATCCAATCAAAGTAAGTTCACAAGTTTCTATTTTAGGCGACGAAATGAGACGTGCAATTATACGTCCAAAGAATCGTGTATCACAGTCTAAATGGGCAAATACGTATTTCTATCGTGACAAATATTTTGACGGTTTAACACTACACGATAACACAGTAACATTTGAAGGCGAAGCTACTCTTACACTCACTGGTGGTTCACTTACTGCATATGTAGGAGATGTTCTTACACAAGCAAATACGTTCTCATATAATGAAGCAAAATGTAGACGAGACCTTGATTATATTTTAACACAAGCAGGGTTTGACATTACCTTAGGTACAAACTATAATTCTGTAACACAAGGTTTAGCATATCAAAGAGCAAGTGGTGCAGTAGTACAGTCTAGCCAGTTACAACAAGAATTAGCAGCCGTTGGCTTTGCTAGAAACTTAGTTGCTCAACTTACTGAAGTTGCTGATAATTCAACTGCACTTTTAAGATCAAATACATATTTTAATGAAGTACTTGACATTATTGAAAACGGTAATCAAGATACAGAAGATTCTGCTAATGCGTTGGTATTTCCAGATGATGCAAGTTTTGACTCAAACAAAGTAGCAGCAAGAGATAAACTACAAGCTAACAGAACATTTTTAAAGAACGAAGTAAAATTTCACGTAACTAATGATTTTAGTCCTCCGGCAGGATGGGATAGTAATCTACTTGAACTACATACTGGATTTTGGATTGATGCCTTAACATATGATATTTTGTACGGTGGCAATGACGCTACTACAACACAAGCAAGATTATATTTTACAGGCGGTTCGCCTACAGGCGGAACAATAAATCTTAGTGCTGCTCAACAAGCTGTTGTAATTGAAGGTGTTGATCATTTACAAAGCGTTATAAGTGATATCTTAACTGGCGTAGCAATATCAAGAGCCACTGGTAACAATTTAACTCAAACTACATCAGGTGCAAATGCATCAGCAACTGAAGGTTCAGATGCAAGTACAAATCTTGCAATTATTGAAACAGCCGTTAATAATCAAAGTGACAGTACATTAGGTTCACCGACTCAGCCAAGTGTTGCTTGGTCAGCACAATCATTGAAAGATGCTAAAGGCGACATCGAATCTAACTTATTAAGCGGTGATGCTAGTATTAATATTATTGATAGAACTATTTCGTTTATTGACAGTAATACTGGCGTTAGAGCTACAATATTAGAAAATATAACAAATTCAACTACTGTGAATGTTAGATACAGTGATGGTTACAATCCAGCAGGTGCTGACGTTGCTGCTAGTTCGCAATTTAACTTAACTGATGATGTTGTACTAAATGGCGCAACGCAATCAGGTGTGACAGTTGCTAGTGCAGATAATACTAGAACAGTCGACTTTGATATGGGTTGGCATTATGCTAAAGATTCAACAAAACCTGTTAATACATTCTCATCAAATAGTGTTAATAATAAAGGCTTAAGAGATAACGCAGCTGAATTAATGCGCCAAAACAAAATTAATATCCAAGAAGAAGTTTATGACTTTATGGATGCTCAAGCTACAGCAGCACAGGCAGCAGGATTTGGTACTTGGGCAGAAGTTACAATAGTTACAAATGGAACTATTAATGTAGAAAAAGGTGAAACTTTAACTCAAACTACATCAGGGGCTAGTGGTATTGTTAAAGATGCTCCAGTTAACGCTAGTGGCCAATCAACTATTATTTTAGTATCTCCAACTACAACATTTAACACTGTAAACGATATGACAGGATCCGTAAGTGGTGCATTAGGAGTTAGTAGTGTTCCTGATAGTGTTAACGTAGGTAAATTTACTTTTACATCTAAATGTAAAAGAGATATCGGTTATGTTGTTGATGCACTAGTATTTGACTTAGAAAAAGGTCGTAATGATCAATCAATGGAAGTACAGGGCAAGTATTACGAAGGCGCTGTTGAAGTAGGTCAAGAAGAAATTACATCACAAGCATTTAGTCATATTAAGAGTATTGCTGAATCATTATTAAATGTTGCTGCTCCGCAAGCACCATCTGGAAGTTCATTAACTTGGAAACTAGCTTATCCAGCAGCTGAAGCAGGGTCTAGTGGTGTTGTAACTAATTTAATTGATACTATTATCTTTGCATTTGATCCTGAATACAATCCACCTATTAATAACAGAGATATGGATGTATTCTTAATGAACGATGCTACAATCATACGTCAGTGTACTATTCAAGGACACGGCGGAATGATGACAGTACTTGATCCTGCAGGTCAAATTTTAACTAAATCACCATATATCCAAAACGGATCAAGTTTCTCACAAAGTGTTAACAAACAATCATTTAGAGGTGGTATGTTTGTTGACGGGTTTGTTGGTAATATACCATTAGAAATTGTAGGTCCAAAAAACGGTGATCCGTTTAGATTATATGCAAGAAGTAAACGTTCGCAAGTTCAAGTAAATGGATTAGGTGTAGGACACGGATTATTTACTAGACGACCTGAACTTCCAGCACCATTTTATGTGAACGGTGTTAGATACCAAGTAAATGCAATTAGTGGCTATAACAGTACAACTGGTACTTGTGAATTGATACTTGACAAAAACTCAGGAACAAAAGACGGTAATGAGAACGGCGAAGGTTGGTTAGGACCAGTTACAAATTATACACTAGTAGGTGGTGTTAGAACGCCAGTATACGGCCAACAAGAAAACTATCCTACTATACTACAAACTGCTGGTAATAGATCACAGTTAGGTAATGACTTTACACAAATTAATGATTTAGGTTACGGTCTACTTGTTACTAACACAGGTTTATCAGAGATGGTTGGTATGTTCACATACTACTGTCACGCAGCCTACTATGCAAACAATGGTGCTGAAATTAGATCAGTGGGTGGTTCTAATGCTTATGGTAACTTTGGTTTAGTTGCAGCAGGAAGTGATCCTAACGAAGTTGCACAAACTGGTACACTAGCATATAATACTGTTCAGACAGCAAAAGTTTACAGAAACGATAGTGGACAGTTTGTTACTGATGCAGAGCAAAACTATGTATATGTTTACGATACAGACTTTACACCTTTACCCGAAGGCGAAATTGATATCACCTTTACTAACAGAAAAGCATTAGTATCGTTTACTGGAACAAATACTGTTAACCTTACAGGACACGGTTATAAAACTGGTCAAAAAATTACTATTTCAGACAGTGCAGGTGTTAGTGGATTAAATGATGATCACTACATTACAGAAGTTGATGCAAACTCATTTACGTTGTTTAGTGATGCTGGGTTAACTTCGGCGAGAAACTTTAGTGGAAGTCTTACAACAAATGGTACTGTTTATCCAGCAGACGAAGAAGGCACTGACTCTAGAAAATACGAAGTTGTAAATGTTATTCCTGCATATGTTGAAGAAGCTGTACCTGCTGTTAACCAACAAGTGTTAACATTATCAGGAAGTATAACAGCATTCTACGGTGATACTGTTACTCAACAAAACAGTGGCGCAACTGGACAGGTAGTTGTACCACAACGTACTACTGACGCTAATGGCGATGTTGTAGGTGGAACTGAGTTAATTATATCACAACCAGACGGTGCAACACCATTTACTACAAACGGTGCTGACGAAATTAAAATTACTAATGTTTATGAAGGCACTGATACTACTGAATTTAGCGATGGTATTGATATTACATCAATTGACAGTACCGGCGATACTAGTGGGTTACCACTTAGTGGAACTAATGGTGCTGTTTGGAAGTTAACATTCTCAAACCAAACTACTGATAATACTAGTGCAACTGGTGGCTTAGCATATAAATTATATGGTGGGGAAAGAGTTGTTCTTAGACAGAGAGCAAAAATAATGCTTCAAGGCATTGAATCGGTTCCAATTCGTCCGTCAACTGCTGTTGTGTTTAATGAATCTTCGAAAGTTTATAGATCATTAAACTTTGATACTGCAACTATTAGTAACTGGGGTAGCACAGCAGATGCTGAATTACCAGACGGATTTAACACACTAACATTTGATAATAACTATCAATACATTCTTTCAACTGTTAATTACGACAGATACAAAGCAAATGTAAAATTAGATCTTGCAGCTGGAGTAACTGTTACTAAAGGCGATACAATTACACAAGGAAGTGCAACTGGTAAAGCAGCTGAAACTGTTACTGGTACACAAACTTTATATGTTACAGATTGGAACGGTACAGCGTTCACTACAAGCTCTATTACAGTTAACGCAACAAATACAGCAGTGTCTACAGTAACAGCATTTAGTGCTTCTGATACATTCGGTGGTACAGCTGGTGATACACTAGTTGCATTAACATCTCCAATTACTGATCCGGACTCATTAAGCAGACTGCAAAATGCTGATATGATCTTTGGTTGGAAAGATAGAGTACACGTAGTTAAAGCATATCACGATGGTGCTGGAAATGCTACTGGAACGCCAGTAGGTAGTTCATTAGTAACAGGATTTGCATATTTAGAAATTGATCCAACACCGTTAGTTGACAAAAATGTACAATCAAGTCCAACACCTCCAAGCACAGGTATTGCTCGTCCACTTCGTTATGGAGGAGAAATTCAACAGGTAGTATTAAGTCTTGGTGTTCAGGACGGTGAACCTGCAGAAATTACTGTTAATATTTCACTTACTCGTGCAACAGGACACGACTTTAGTAATATTGGTACAGGATCATTCAACACTAGTAACTATCCAAACATTATCTTTGGTCAACCTTCAGAATCAAAAGCTGAAGCATATACTAACGAAGACATTGCTGAAAAATCTCAAGTATGGGAAAGAGGAAAAGGGCGTGTGTTTGTTATGTCAACAGACGAGGACGGCTTCTTTAGAGTTGGTAAGTTCTTCGAAGTTGACCAAGGTACCGGTACTGTTAAATTTGCGGCACAAATTAATATCTCAGGACTAGACGGACTAGGATTTAGAGACGGTGAAACAATTAACAAATTTACAGGTGATAGTGGAATGTCACCAATTGATAATAGTACAGTGCCTACATCTTACTCAGTTGAACAATATATAGATAGACGTCTTGGCTTTGATAGAAATATGAATGTTAAGACTGCATTGTTAGGTGACGGGTTCCTTCCACAAAAGAATCCAGTACTTACACAAACACTTGATGCTAACTTAGAGCCAGATCATACATTAAATATGCAAAATGGTCGACTTGTTCAATTAGGTGATCCTACACAAGACTTAGACGGTGCTAACAAACAATATGTTGATAAACGTGTTTTTGCTAACGATGAAATTCAAGAACTTCGCGATATTGAATTAAATGAAGTTGCATTTGGTCAAGATTATGGTAAAAATGATTTAATTGTATTAACTGGTAACAAGCGTGTTTATGTAAAACAAACAACAGGTAATCCAGACGATTGGAGAGTTGGAGACATAATTACAGGTGATGCAACTGATAGTGTAGCATATATTGAAGACTTAGAAGCTAAGACACTTGATAACAGTGAAGAAGTATATGTACTATCATATAAGCCTTTACAGATCACAAGTATAACAACTAGCGGCAGTAACAATAACCTAACTGCTCAAAGAGGATTTACTATTGAACAGCTCAATAGTGGTGCAACTGGCGAAATATTATGGTCGCAAGATTCAACTAGTACAGCTAGTGCTAACACAAAAACTAACGGTAACCAATTTAAATTAATTAATGTTACTGGAACTTTTACAAATAATGCTGCTGATACTCTTACAGTTAAAAATTTAGTAGATGCTGATGTAACAAGTACTCCAGGAATATATCCATTAAGTGTTACCACTCAAGGTTTACAAGATTTTGAGAACGAGTTAATCGAAAACACTAACGGAGCAAATGGTCAAACAACTGGCGGTTTTGACGGTGCTATTGTTACAACTACATTAGAATTTGCAAATGCTAGTGAAGCAAGTAACACAGTTGACGATGGAGATCCAGGAAGTGTAACACGCAGTGATGTTAACATTGAAGTTGAAAGAGTACGAGCAACTCAAAATAATATAACAGGCGAGATTTTAGATCCTGGTAAAACAAAAATAAACTTACAGTTACAAGATCAAGCAATTATCAATAGTGATGTAAACAATGAAGCAGACATTGTACAAAGCAAATTGTTAATGAGCAATGCTCCAGTACTTACAAATTCTGATGCATTAGACGATTCTAGTACAAGTGGTCAACGTACAAAACAAGCAAATCAAGGTTTGGCAGCATTCAGTGCAGATGCTTTTGCTGAAGATCAACTTTGGACATTAACAGGAACTGATGCGGCGGCGTTTACTACTTCACTACAGATTGATGATATAATTACACAAAACAGTGGTACTAAAGTAGCATATGTAGATGCAATTATTAATAGTTCGGGTCCATATCAAGTTAGAGTAAGAACAGCAACTGGGTTTGCAGTAGGTAGCGCAACCGGTAATCGATTAACTAAAATAGCAGTTCAAGAAGGTGATTACACAAAAGATGCCTCAGCACAAAGTCAAACAACAATTAGTAATGTTCTTAATACTGGATTTATTAATATTAAAGACCGTGGTATTACGTTTGATAAGATACAGGACTTACCAGAGAAAACAATTATTGGTCGTGCTGATATTGACTTTGATGGTGAACAAGAAGGCTCAGGCGAAAGTGGTATTGCTAGAGCTATACCATTTAGTTTAGTAGTTGACGAAGGTGGAGGTCTACAAGACAAAGACTTTAACGATAGTCAACTAGTTACTGTTTCTGGAACAATCATAACTACTGTAGGCGAAATTACTATACCAGACGGTACTATCATTACACAAGCAGGCAATACAGGCGCTGTAGGTACAGTACAAGGCGATGTTAATACAGAAAACAAAGTAGTGTTAGTTGGATTAAGTGCAACACCATTTAATACTACAGGACAATTACAAATTCAAGGAGGCGGCGTTTTAGGTGCTGCAAGTGTTCCAACTAATGTTGTTAGTTCACAGAACTTGCTAGGATCAGCATTAACTAAAGTAGCTGACGGTATATATGGATCTACACCAATTACTAATGTAGGTGCAGATGACAGTCTTGTTAGAACACTAAAAACTGGCGACACTTATGCTACTATTGATAACAATTTAGATATTGGTGGTTGGATTGATGTTAGAGGTTTAATAGTTGACGGTAGAAGAGCAGTTGATTTTAATTCAGGAAACTCTCGCTTAGAACTATGGACACCAGGTGATCAACTTTCATTGACACTAGAAGGTTCAGTACCGGGTGCTGGACAGTCAGTTAAGCACAATATTCGTGCAGTAACTTCCAGTTTACAGATTGGTAGTACGTCAGTTGAAAAGAGTGAAACCAACTATGCAGGTTTTGCAAGTGACTTTATGCAAAACAGCGGTCTTGACAAAGACGAGCCATACTTAAATACACCTTGGGTATTTACAAACTATATCCAGGCGCCAGGCGAATTAAATAATACAGGTACAGGTATTTCAATTGGTGCAGGCGGTAGACATTCTGCAGCAGATGAAATTGCATTAGTTGTAGAAGGTGACGGTACCAATACAGCTAAATTTACACGAGCTCAAATTGACTTAGGTGTTGCTGGTTCAATACGTGAAACTATTACAGACGGTACAACAACTATTAATAACAGTTTAAATGTTAATACAGGTGCTAATACTAAGTTTAGTGTTGCTAATGCTACTGGTAATACAAGAGTATACGGTACATTAACTGTAGACGGTGCAGTAAACTTAGACAAAACTACACAATCAACTTCAACTACAACAGGTGCATTAATTGTAGATGGCGGAGTTGGTATTGCTAAAAACGCACATATTGGCGGTACACTTACTGTTGCCGGTAACGTTACATTAGGTAATGCTGCAACTGATACAGTTACATTTACAGCTGATGTTGCAAGTAGTATGATACCAAGTGCAAACGATACTTATGATTTAGGTGCTGCTACGATGGCGTGGAAGGATTTATATCTTTCCGAAAGTATAAACTTTAAAGGCGCAACTACTGATAACGAAATTGTAGTTCCAGCTAACCTAGCAGATGCTCTAAGTATTAAAAGTAGTGCAAGCGACTTAATTGTATTAGATACCACAACAAGTGCTAATGCAGTAACTATTACACCAAATACAACTGTTAGTGGTACACTTGATGTTACAGGCGCAGTAAACTTAAACAACACTACAACTAGTACTAGTACAACAACAGGGGCATTAATTGTAGATGGCGGAGTTGGTATTGCTGAAAACGTACACATTGGCGGTACACTTACTGCCACCACGCTCACTGGGCAAGTATCAGATGTATCTAATCACGACACTGACGATATTAGTGAAGGTACAACTAACCAATATCATACAACAGCAAGAGCTAGAGGAGCTATAAGTGCTAGTGGAAGTTTATCATATGATAGTTCAACAGGTGCTATGTCATATACTGAACGTACTGATGCAACCATACGTGGATTAATTAGTGCAAGTGGCGATATATCATACAACAACACAACTGGTGTAATGAGTTTTACTGCGGCGACGATGTATTCAGACGCAGATGCACGTGGTGCTATTAGTGCAGGTGGAGATTTATCATATAATAGTTCAACTGGTGTAATGAGTTATACTACACCAACTATGTATGGAGACTCAGATGCACGTGGTGCTATTAGTGTATCAGACGCAGGCGGCGATGGTAGTTTATCATACAATAGTACAACTGGTGTCATCACATATACTGGTCCTAGTGCATCACAAGTAAGAGCTCACTTTAGTGCTGGAACTAATATTGCTATTAGTGCAACAGGTGAAATTAGTGCAAGCCTAGGCTCAGCAGCAGTAGGTAGTGCAAGTCAAGTAACAGTTACACAAAAACGTACTGATGCTGGATCGTTCTATCCAATATTTGCTACCGGTACTACTGGAACTAAAGATTTATATATAGATGATGTTATAGCTTCTGGACTTAGTTATGTTCCTAGCTCAGCAACACTTAAAGCAAGCACATTTGACGGTAATGCAACTACAGCTAACTTTGCTGACTTGGCAGAAAAATATGTAGGCGACGAAGCTTATGAGCCAGGAACAGTATTAGTATTTGGTGGCGACAACGAAGTTACTACAACAGACACCAAAGGTGATCGTAAGATTGCAGGTGTTGTGTCAACTGATCCTGCATACTTAATGAACAATCAATTAGAAGGTGATACTGTTGTTGCACTAGCATTAACAGGGCGTGTTCCTTGTAAGGTAATTGGTACTGTTGCTAAAGGTGATATGCTTGTAACTAGTGCAATTCCAGGATATGCTATTGTTGATAACGATCCTAAATTAGGTACAGTTATTGGTAAAGCAGTAGGTTCAAAAGACACAGATGAAAGAGGTGTTGTTGAAGTTGTTGTAGGACGTATGTAATAAATACAGTATAGGAGACAGTAGATGACGATTAAAACAATAAATCTTGGTAGTGTAGCAAATGACGGAACTGGAGATGATCTAAGAGAAGCATTTGAAAAAGTTGTTTATAACTTTAATGACCTAAATAATCGAACACCAGAAGCAACTACAGTACTTAATTTAGGTGCTGGCGAAGGTTTGTTTTCAAATAAAAATAACGCAGAGTTACAGTTTAAATCGCTTGTCGCAGGAAGTAATATCACACTGTCTTCAGATTCGAATGAGCTTACACTTGATGTTAATGCCGGCGTAACACAATTTGATATTGCTGCAGATGCTGGTAGTGTAACAATTACCGAAGGTAGTACTATTACACTAGCAGGCGGAACATCAATTACTACTGCACGAGACGGTAATACTATTACTATTAATTCTAGTGCTTTAACTAAACTAGAAGATGATCCGGCACCTAGACTTGCTGCTGGCCTAGACGCAAATGGTAATAATTTAGGTGGCGTTGGTATAGTAACCGCAACAACAGTAAATGCAAATTTTAACGGAAATCTTACAGGAAATGTACACGGCATTGACGTACGAGATATTAACTATTATCGTGAAAGTGAAAATAGTTGGAACTTTGGTAGTATTACACCTGTAGCAGTAACAAATTTATATGACTTTTTATTTGCTACAACTAGTGTAGACTTTGGGTCTATCGGCGGTAATAACGTTAATGTAAGTTTAGATCTTGGTGATATTAACATCTAATTTTTCGATAAATATTGCTATATAAAGGAATTCTTGTATGGCGTTATGGAATGTATCCAACAACACACTTCTTAGAGAAATCGAAGAAGGAAAAACTCTTAGGGAACCTCGAGACGGAGAATCTCGAGCCGATAGTCTTCAGCCTATAGATTTAGATGTAGCTGTTGGTTCATCTTTAGAAGTTATTAGCGGTTCGCTTCCACCGGGAATGAGAATCACCAATCAAAAAATTCAAGGAACTGCTTTTGAAGTTGCTCGGCAAACAGAATTTAAATTTGTTTTACGTGCTACCAAAGATAACGAAATTGACGATCGAACATTTAGAATAAGTGTTAGTGGTGCAGACAAACCAATATGGGAAACTAGTGCAGGTTCTTTACCAGTTGGTAATAACGATACATTTTACATATTAGATAATAGTCCTATAGATTTTCAACTAATTGCAAATGATGATGATATCGAAGCAGGACAAACATTAGAATACTTTGTTGCTAGTGGCGATGGAGAATTGCCACCTGGTACACAACTTACCAGGGATGGTAGAATTGTTGGCGTTGTAGATCCTGTCCTTGCAATTGATACACTTGCAAATAATGGTTATTATGATACAAATGCTTACGGTGAGTATCCTTTTGATTTTGGTGTAAGAAGTGCAAACGGCTATGATAGTTTTTACTATGATATAGAATTTTATGATAAAAGTGTTGCTACTAAGTCACCTAAAAAATTAAATAGAAACTATCAATTCCGTGTAAGTGTAAGTGACGGAGATACTATTGAAAAGCGTTTGTTTAGAATATTTGTTGTAGGAGATGATTTCCTACGTGCAGACAATACTATTATGCAATCAGGTAATACACTATTTGGTGCAGACGCCTCGCACATTCGAACTCCGATATGGCTAACTCCAGCAGACCTAGGATATCGAAGAGCTGATAATTATGTTACACTCTATATGGATATCATTGATAGTAGCGATATTGTAGGTTTTGTAAACTATACTATTCAAGATTTTAATATAGACGGTTCTGAAAGTATTATTCCGCCAGGACTTGAACTAGATCCTGGTAGTGGCGAATTAGCTGGCATAGTTCCGTATCAACCTAATATTACTAAAGAATATAAATTTACTGTACGAGCTACAAGATATGTAGGGCCGGCAACAAACACTGCACAAATTAGTTTTACAACATTTGAAGAAACTTTTGCTCAAACAAGAACACCAGCATCAAAATTAATAAGAAACTCCTTATATGAAATTTTAACTGTAGAAAATACAGACTATACAGAAGTTGGAGCTTCATCAAATACAGTTGGCACACAATTTAGAGCTTCAGGATCTACATCAGGTAATGGTGTAGCTAAATTAGCATCAGCACCGTATAATTTAAAAATAGTAAAAACTTCTAATTTAGAACAGTTATTAGATCAAACATTTAATATTAAAGGCACTATATTTAAAATTTCAGCAATCAATAATAGCAATCCAGGTTATGATGTAATTACATTATCTAAACCATTAGATGCATATTTAAGACAAAACGAAACATTTACAAAAACAATAGTAACTTCTGCCTTAGATACTAATTCTGCATTCAAAGACAAAACGTTTACTGTTAAAATGTTAGGCAAAGTTGATTCAAGAATTACTTGGCAAAGCATTAAAGCACTGGGTACTATTAATGCAAATTTAACAAGTACATTAAATATTGAAGCAACTACAAGTGTTCCAGATGCTGTTGTGCGATATAGTAAAACAGCTGGAAGACTGCCGCCTGGACTAAAATTATCAATTGATGGTGAAGTTTTTGGCAAGGTAATACAATTTGGAGAAAACATATATAGAAGTTTTTGGAAAACATCTAGAGATTATGTTGCTAACGATATTGTAAAAATTAATACTACATTATATAAATGTTTAGTTGCACACACTAGTAGTGCAGAATTTATTAGTGATACAGCAAAATGGGAAGAGTACGAAGGATTTGCTGTGTCAGGATTAACAACGTTTGATGCAAATGATGGAATATTTGATTCTAATACTACTAGTATCGATAAAACATATACATTTACAGCACAAGCCGAAGACCAGTTTGGATTTAGTGCAACTACTAAATCATTCACAATATCAATAAACGATCCTAATGATTTAACATTTAGTAATCTTTATGTTAAGCCATTCCTTGGAGCTGCTCAACAATTTACATATAATAGTTTTATTAGTGATCCTATTGTGTTTACACCTTCATCAATATATCGACCAAACGATTCAGAATTTGGTTTGCAAAAAGATTTAAAGATGTTAGTATATGCAGGAATTGAAAATGTTGCAATGAAAAATTTTGTTGCAGCAGCAGGAAAAAATCATAAGAAAAAACAATTTAAATTTGGTCAGGTAAAAACAGCAGTAGCTTATAGACCTGGAACAAGAGATACAGTGTACGAGGTTGTGTATGTAGATATTATTGACCCAATAGAAGCAACTAACGGAACTGTCCAAAAAACTATTAACATAAAAACAAATAACAAACGTGTTATAAATGATGTTAGTTATGAAGAAAATGATAATAGTTCCGGAATTGAAAATAATGAACCAAATAGATTTAGACCAATAACTAATACAATAAAACTTGATAGTGATGCAATTAGTATTGATGGCAATAAACAAACTAAAAAACATATTAGTAATCTAACTAATATGAGAGATAATATTTCACAAGTTGGTGTTACTGATAATAATTTTTTACCTCTTTGGATGAGAACACCACAACTAAATAACATAGAAGCATTAGGGTATGTGCCGTGTGTAGTACTTGCATATTGTAAGGAAGGCACTTCGCAAGATATCCTTTTAAATATAAAAAATAATAGTTTTAATTTTAATTCAATTAACTTTGAAATTGATAGATACATAATAGATAGTACTCAAGGAAACAGTAACGAACAATACATTGTTTTCGCAAATTATGACTTTAACATTTGATAAGATAAATACTGTACTAGGAGAATAACAATATGTCAAGCGTACCAGGAAGCAATATAGTAAACACCACAGATTTGGATACAGAGTTCCCTGTACCCGGACAAGATAACGATTCACAGGGGTTTAGAGATAATTTTGCAGTTATTAATAATAATGCAACTTCAATAAAAGCAAGACTTGAAGACTTGGAAGCAAACGCAGTACGTATTGATTCTACTGGTACTGGAACTTATGCTACTACAAACATTTTTGAAGATTTAAGTGCTGGCGGCACAGCAAGAATAGTTAGACCAACATTGCAAGCACAACGAGAAGTTGTTGACGCTGTTGGTAATTCTAGTGGTGTAACTACTATTGATTTTGCTTTAGGCAACTATCATACAATTACGTTAACAGGCGATACAACTATTGCTTTCACGAATGTACCTGATAGTGGATATTATGGCAAATTTATTTTACATTTTACTGCTACATCAGGACCGCATAATTTAGAGTTTAGCAGCGGTCTTACATTGCGTGTTGAAACTAACTCAGCATCGTTCTTTAACGGTACTACTCCAATTGGCTCTAGCGAAGTACACCTTGTAGAAATTCACACATATACAGGCAGTACTGAATATTTTGGCAGATACATCGGACAATACTCCTAATGCACCCATTGTTTGAAAATACCCAAGATCTAACGGATAATGATTTAGAAGAAAAAATTATCCAATTAAATAGAAAGTATTGGCAAACTCCTAACGCAGAAGTTCAAAATCAAATAACACTTCTAATTGATAGTTACAAACTTGAGCTCGAAACTCGAAGAACAAATCAAAAACTTATTAACGATGCAATGGGCAATGATGGTAAATCAGAGCTTGACAAATTAATAAAAGTACGCTAAACTATATATATGCTTATGAAAACAGATGAACTCGGTATCCCACGATTTTCTAATCGTGATCTAATTGATATGATATACAGCGGCAATGCAGATAAAGTACACGTTGTACTGTGCGATGCTAACGATGATGTAGACAAGTTCAATGCTGTTATGCAAGAACAAGGCTTTGATAAACTACAAAAGTATATTCCACTAGATGTAGATCAAAAGACTTTTGACGGTGCATTACAGGGTGAATGGTTTATGCCTGATGAATACAAAGACATCAATGTATATGAATATGTACTGGGCAAAGCAGAAATACCTTGCGAGCAACACGTACAATATCGTATATGGGAAGAACTACAAGAATATGATAAACGTGATATGTATAACTTATTACGCTATATGATCTATCTTGTAGACTTTATGCGTGAAAATAATATTGTATGGGGTGTAGGTAGAGGTAGTTCTGTAGCAAGTTATGTGTTATACTTAATAGGTGTACACAAAATTAATTCAATCCAATATGACCTGGATTGGCGAGAGTTCTTGAGATAAATACGTACATAACTCACTAGGAGAGATAAAATGGCACTAAAAGGTAATGCAAGAAAAACATATAAAACAATGCGAGGAAAAGCAATCGATATGGACTTGTTACAGCAACGTAACGAATTAACTCCAGCGGTTGGTAATGCTCGTGTTAACGCTAGAGGCGATGAGATTGGCCCAGGTGGAAAAATTATTCGTAACAAAGAAGATGTACTTAAAGAATATTACGAAAGTACTAATCGTGTTCCGGATGAGCCGATGCCTACGCAAGAAGTAAAAGAAGATGCTCCGGCACCAAAAGCAACAAAGACTAGAGCTCAAAAGAAAGTAGAAGAGCAAGGGATTGACGAAGATCCTAAGATGGCAGCAGAATTCGGAGACGACGAAGACTGGGTTGAAGATGCCGACGGAAATTTTGTACCAAAAAGCGAGGCGTAGATGGAAATTAATGCTGGTTCAGTAGGTCTGACTACTCGAGTAAAGGGTAATGTAAGACCAATTCGTAATCGTGTAATTGTAAGCGATATGGAGTTTGGTGAACAAACTACTAAAGGTGGAATTATTATTTCATCAGATGACGGACTAGATAGAGGTATTAAACCTCGTTGGGGACGAGTAATATCAAAAGGAACTGAAAACAATGATCCTTACGATATTGGAGATTGGATACTTGTAGAGCACGGTCGTTGGACCCGTGGTTTTGAAGTTGAAATGGATAACGGTACTGTACAAATGATGCGTACTGTAGAAGCAGAAAGTATTCACGGTTGGCAAAGTGAACAACCAGAAGATGTAGTATTTGGTAATGCTGTAGATGCAGGTGATGTAGCAACAGCAAGGCCAGAAGATTTTGGAGCAGGCGCTTAATGACAAACGTATTTAGAGATATTGACACATTTGCTGTAGCGTGTGATCAGCCACCAAGTGAAGCAAACTACAAAATGTATCTTGGCCTCATTGACGAAGAAGTAGGTGAGCTAGTAGATGCTGTGGCAGCAGATGACAAAGTCGAACAACTCGACGCACTAGTAGACATCTTAGTTGTTACTATGGGTGCAATACGTGCCGCAGGTTGGGACGGAGAAGCAGCCTGGAAAGAAGTAATGGACACAAACTTTGCTAAGATTGATCCAAATACAGGCAAAGTAATTAAACGTGAAGACGGTAAAGTACTAAAGCCCGAAGGTTGGAAATCACCTCAACTTGCTCAATTTGTAAAATAATTTAAAAAAACACTTGACTCCTAGTAGTTTATACGTTATAATATAGTATAAATTATTAGGAGTTTTTATGTTATTACCCACACCACAAACAGCAGGCATTGGCACGACAGGCGCTACTGGCATTGCACTTATGATTTTACACACAACAGGATACTTAACTGGATGGGCTTGGCCTATTCTTTATGTATTGTTAATTGTTTCTGGCATTGGTCAAGAAAATAGAAAAGGTAAGAAGTAATGGCAACACACGGTACTATCGACTTAGAAACTATAGATACTAGTCCAGGTGCAACTGTACTTTCATTAGGTGCAATTAAATTTAATCCCCTTGATGACAGTGAGCCTCATAGTGAACTATATCTTAAAATTGATATTGATCAACAAGATAGGTTAGGTCGTACTGTAAGTGATAGCACCATTGAATGGTGGGGCAAACAAGATGCAAAAATTAGAGATGAAGCCTTTGATCAAACTGGTGCCGTAAGTGTAGAAGAAGCACTAAAACAAATTAGTAAATGGGTTGTTGGTGTTGACACGTTATGGGGTCAAGGATACGGGTTTGACTACACAATTTTAGAAGATATGTTTCGAAAAGCCGCAAGACCTATTCCGTGGAACTTTTGGATTATACGAGATTCTAGAACGTTGTTTGGATGTTGCCAGGCGGATCCTCGTAAAGCATTTCAAACAGATTTACACAACGCATTAGCAGATGCATATTTTCAATCAAAAGCAATTCAAGTTGCATATAAAGAACTAGGACTAAAAAGATGAATTCTGAGCCTAAACCACAAAACGCAAACGAAAAATTAATACAAGAATTTTTAGACAAAGGCGGCAAAATAACAAAGATTCCGTTTGGAGAAACTAGCGGATTTGAATACAAAACTAGCTTTTACGGTAAACGAAACAAAAAAGCAGAAGAAAAACAAGAAAAAGGGAGTTGATGTTTGACAAACTTTAAAAAGACTGCTATAATAGCAAGACTAAAATTAATTATAGAGGCAAGTAAATGAAAGAATTATGGGTAGAAAAGTATCGTCCGAAAACAGTAGACGGCTATGTATTTCGTGATGACGCACAACGTAATCAAGTAAAGACTTGGATTAAAGAAAAAACTATTCCGCATTTACTGTTTAGTGGCAACGCAGGTATTGGTAAAACAACACTTGCAAAATTGTTGTTTAATGAATTAGATTTGAATGATTTAGACATACTTGAAATAAACGCATCGCGAACAAACTCAGTAGATGATGTACGTGATAAAATTGTAAACTTTGTACAGATGATCCCATTTGGGGACTTTAAGGTTGTATTACTAGATGAGGCAGATTACTTATCTCCAAACGCTCAAGCGGCGTTGCGTGGTGTTATGGAAGAGTATCATACTACTGCTCGTTTCATTCTTACTTGTAACTATCCAAATCGTGTTATTCCCGCTTTGCATAGTAGGTGTCAAGGTTTCCACATTGCTAAAATTGACCAAACTGAGTTCACAGCTAGAGTTGCTGAAATACTTATTACCGAAGGTGTTACTCCTGATTTGGATACGCTCGATACCTACGTAAAAGCAACATACCCTGACTTACGTAAGTGCATAAATATGGTACAGATGAACGTGCAAGACGGATCACTACTTGCTCCTAATGAAGGAGATACAGGTGAAAGTGATTGGAAACTTGATATGGTTGAATTGTTTAAAGCAGGCAAAATTCAAGAAGCACGTAAATTGCTATGTGGCGCTATTCGTCCTGAAGAGATGGAAGAAGTTTACCGATGGTTGTATGATAACATATCGCTGTTTGGAGATGATACCCAGCAGGATCAAGCAGTGCTAATTATTAAACAAGGACTGGTGGATCATACACTTGTTGTTGATCCGGAGATAAATTTAGCCGCAGTGCTAATTAAACTAGCGAGGTTGTAGTGACATACTTAGTAACAGACAACTGCATTAAATGCAAACATACAGACTGTGTAGCAGTCTGTCCAGTGGACTGCTTCTATGAGGCAGAAAACTTTCTCGCAATCAATCCTGAAGAATGTATTGACTGTGGAGTCTGTGTTCCAGAATGTCCAGTTGGTGCTATCTTTGAGGATACTGAATTGCGTAGTGAAGAACGAGAGAAGTGGGATGACATAAACCGTAAAGTTGTTGAGTCGGGTGCTCCGGTACTTGCTGAACAAATTGCGCCTTTGGACGACCACGCCGAATGGGATGGACATCCTAACAAATATGAAGAGTTTGGTATTATACCTCTTAAGGAAATAAAATGACGACACGAAACGATATAACTGGGGACGAACTAAGAAGTAAGACTCCTACAGACAAGTATCGAGACAACTATGATAAAATCTTTGGCAACAAAGATCAAAAAGTAAAACAACAAGATTTAACAGAGCTTAATGGCGACGGTAATAGAGACCGTGGTCGCAATGGAGAGGATTTAAGTAAACATGGCTAAACTAGTAAGTTATTCGCAAGCAACACCAGAATTTGCACAAGAAGGTTTAACAGATCTTCAAGAGCTTGTTGCATTTTGTGCAAAGGTATCAAACCCTGCGGCACAAATTAATACAGAAACAAGTGAACGTTTGATTAAGTATTTGATCAAACATCAGCATTGGTCACCGTTAGAAATGGTAAATGCTGTAATTGAAATTGAAACTACAAGAGACATTGCACACCAAATTGTGCGACACAGAAGTTTTGCGTTTCAAGAATTCAGTCAACGCTATGCAGAGCCAGGTGAAATGGGCGAAGTGTTTATTACAAGTGAACCACGTATGCAGGATACTAAAAATAGACAAAACTCTATTGAAGTAGACTTGGCAGAAGATGGTATGGCTGAACTAGTAGTCAAGTGGGAAGAATTACAACAAGATGTAATTTATACATGTGGTCGTGCATATGACTGGGCAATCGAAAATGGTATTGCTAAAGAAGTAGCACGTAAAGTATTGCCAGAAGGTCTTACTAAAACACGTTTGTATATGAACGGTACATTGCGTAGTTGGATACACTACATTGATTTACGCAGTGCTAACGGTACACAAAAAGAACATATGGATGTTGCAAAAGCATGTGCAACAGTAATAGCAGAAGTGTTTCCGATCGCAAAAAGTTTATGATGGGAGCAAACTGGCAAGCTGATCCGCAGAGAACTGTTGAAGAAAAGTTTGCTTG
>Ga0233444_10001616_pt1 | contig 25121 bp, 17 predicted proteins | sample SI_124_October20_6_FD_182792 | JGI IMG/M metagenome (GOLD analysis project Ga0233444, IMG submission 182792) | Seawater microbial communities from Saanich Inlet, British Columbia, Canada - SI_124_October2016_10_MG | ecosystem: Environmental > Aquatic > Marine > Inlet | place: Canada: British... | reverse complement strand
AAAGTAAATCAGGTAAGCCCTGCTATTATAGCACTCTCTAACGATGGTTTAAGAGCCAAAACAGTTGCGTTTAAAGAGAAGATTGCGCAGGCTGTTCAGCTTGAGAAAACTGAAATTGAGGCCATTCAAGACTCCTTAGACAAGGATGAGGTAGAAGTTACCCAAAAAGAAGCAGCCTACAAGAAGATTGATGAGCTTCGTGAAACTATTTACGAGAAATCGGAACAAGTTTTACGCGAGATTATGCCCGAGGCTTTTGCAGTTGTTAAAGAAACGGCTCGTCGATTGGCAGAAGACAAACAATTGATTGTTACCGCTAATGATTTTGATAAAGATTTAGCTGCTTCTCATGATTTTGTAACGATTGAGGGCAGCCAAGCAGTTTGGTCCAATCAATGGTTAGCCTCAGGAGCAGAACAGACATGGAATATGGTGCATTACGATGTGCAGCTTATTGGTGGTTCTGTGCTTCACAACGGTAAAGTAGCAGAAATGCAAACTGGAGAAGGGAAAACCCTGGTTGCAACACTACCGGTTTACTTAAACGCATTGTCTGGCAATGGTGTGCATGTTGTAACAGTTAACGACTACCTCGCCAAAAGAGATTCTGAATGGATGGGGCCTATGTATCAATTTCATGGTCTAAGCGTAGATTGTATTGACAAGCATCAACCTAATTCTGATTCCAGAAGAGCGGCATACCGATGCGATATAACTTTTGGAACAAACAATGAGTTTGGATTCGATTACTTAAGAGACAATATGGCTCGCTCTCCAGAAGACCTGGTTCAACGCGAGCACAATTACGCTATTGTAGATGAGGTCGATTCTGTTTTAATTGATGATGCTCGTACTCCTTTAATTATTTCTGGTCCAGTTCCAAAAGGAGATGAACACGAATTTAATGAGCTAAAACCTCAAATACAATTGCTCTACGATGCTCAAAAAAAGTTAGTTACCTCTGAGCTTTCAGAGGCTAAAAAACTTTTTGCTGCTGGAAATAAAGAGGACGCAGGTAAAAAACTACTTAGAGCTTTTAGAGGGCTTCCAAAAAACAATGCAATGATCAAATTCTTAGCTGAGGAAGGAACAAAAATGTTGCTTCAGAAGACGGAGAATTTTTACATGCAAGATCAATCCAAAGAAATGTATGTTATCGATGATGATTTGTTTTTCACCATCGAAGAAAAGAACAACTCGATTGAATTAACCGATAAAGGAATCGATTTGATTTCTGCTAACGTATCGGAAGATAGTTTCTTTATTCTTCCTGATGTAGGAACAGAGCTCGCTAAGCTGGAAGAAAAAACATTGGCTGGTGAGGATGTTCTAGAAGAAAAAGAAAGTCTTATGCGAGACTTTTCAATAAAAAGTGAGCGTATCCATACCATGAATCAACTTCTGAAAGCCTATGCTTTATTTGAAAAAGAAGTCGACTATGTTTTGATGGACAACAAAGTAAAAATTGTTGACGAACAAACAGGACGTATTATGGAAGGGCGTCGTTACTCCGACGGATTGCATCAAGCCATCGAAGCAAAGGAAAATGTAAAGATAGAAGCTGCAACCCAGACACACGCAACAGTTACATTGCAAAATTACTTCCGCATGTACAATAAGTTGTCTGGTATGACGGGTACAGCAGAGACAGAAGCAGGAGAGCTTTGGGATATCTATGAGTTGGATGTGGTTGTTATTCCTACCAACAGACCCATAGCTCGACTTGACCATGAAGACAAAGTATACAAAACACAAAGAGAAAAATTTAATGCAGTTGTAGAAGAAGTTGTTTTGTTATCTAAATCCGGTCGTCCAGTTTTAGTAGGTACTACATCCGTAGATATTTCGGAAAAACTATCTCGAATTCTTCAAATAAGAGGTGTTAATCACAGTGTGTTAAATGCAAAAAAACACCAGCAGGAAGCGAGTATTGTTGCTGCTGCAGGTAAGCCAGGTAATGTTACAATTGCTACCAATATGGCGGGTAGAGGTACGGATATTAAATTGAGCGACGAGGCTAAAGCTGCTGGTGGTTTAGCTATTGTAGGTACTGAACGGCATGACTCTAGGAGAGTAGACCGTCAGTTAAGAGGTCGTGCAGGACGTCAAGGTGATGTAGGTTCTTCTCAATTCTTTGTTTCTTTAGACGACAAATTGATGCGTTTATTTGGGTCAGAGCGTATTGCAAAACTCATGGACAGAATGGGCTTAGAAGAGGGGGAAGTGATCCAACACTCAATGATTTCTAAATCTATAGAACGCGCTCAGAAAAAAGTAGAAGAAAATAACTTTGGCGTTCGTAAGCGTCTACTAGAGTTTGATGATGTTATGAACTCTCAACGTGAGGTTGTTTACAAAAGACGACGACATGCACTCGATGGAGAACGATTGATTGTAGATATCACAAACATGTGTTTTGATATGTGTCAACTTTTAGTGCAAAATCATTCCGATCAAAAAGATTACAAAGCCTTTAAATTCGATGTGCTTAAATCTTTTGCTATGGATTGTCCTTTTGATGAAGATGCGTATGCAAAAGGAAAAGAGGACGAACTGACTGAATTGCTCTACAAGTCAACCATTACAATGTATCAGTCAAAGATGGAGCGTATAGCTACCACAGCCTTTCCTGTAATTAAAGGTGTTTTCGAAAATCCGAATACGAATTACGAAAATATAGTGGTTCCATTTACTGATGGTTCTAAAGCAATGCAGGTGGTTACAAATTTAGAAGAAGCTTATGGTTCAGAAGGGAAATCTTTAATAAATTCTTTTGAGAAAAATGTAACGCTAGCTATTATTGACGAGGCCTGGAAAATTCATTTACGTGAGATGGATAATCTAAAACAATCTGTTCAAAATGCTGTTTACGAACAAAAAGATCCTCTTCTGATTTACAAATTTGAATCGTTCAATTTGTTTAAATCGATGTTGGAGAAATTAAATATTGAGATTGTTTCTTTCTTATACAAAGCAAATCTTCCTATTAGAGATCCTAAGGATGTGCAACAAGCAAAATCCTTAAGGCGACCTTCGCCGAAACTTACGGCATCTAGAACCGATTTGAGTAATTCTAATGCTAGAGATAATAACGGCAAAGTTAAGCCAAAACCGCAACCTATTAGAACAGAAAAAAAGGTGGGCAGGAATGAGCCTTGTCCGTGTGGAAGTGGCAAGAAATACAAACAATGTCATGGATAAAATAGAGTGCCACTAAAAAAATCAACGCAACCAAGTTGGTTTTTTTAGTTTTTAGATGAATCAATAAATAACTATAAATATAGTAACATTTAAATATGAATCAAGATTATAAAAAACACTTGCAGGCTGAGTTGGATTCGATTAAGTCCTCTGGTTTGTACAAAAATGAGCGTATCATAATTACACCTCAAGGAGAAGCAATAAAAGTAGATACTGGTATTGATGTAATCAATTTTTGCGCTAACAATTATTTAGGATTGTCTTCACATCCCGATGTTGTTCAGGCATCAAAAGATACATTAGATACACATGGGTTTGGTATGTCTTCCGTACGTTTTATATGTGGTACTCAAGACATTCATAAACAATTAGAGGCTAAAATATCCGCTTTCTTAGGAATGGAAGATACTCTATTATATGCAGCTGCATTTGATGCAAATGGAGGTCTTTTTGAACCTTTGTTTACCGCAGAAGATGCCATTATTTCTGATGAGTTGAATCACGCTTCCATTATAGATGGCGTTCGTTTGTGTAAAGCCAAGCGATTCCGTTATAAAAATAGTGATATGGAAGATTTGGAGCTCAAGTTGCAAGAAGCGCAGTCTGCACGTTACAGAGTTATTGTTACCGATGGAGTTTTCTCTATGGACGGTTACATTGCAAAGCTAGATCAGATTTGTGATTTAGCAGACAAATACAACGCGCTGGTTATGGTTGATGATTGTCATTCTACTGGTTTTGTAGGTAAAACAGGAAGAGGAACACACGAGCATTGTGGTGTTATGGGTCGTGTTGATATTATTACCGGAACATTAGGAAAGGCACTAGGGGGTGCTATGGGTGGTTTTACCTCAGCATCTAAAGAGGTGGTAGCCATTCTGCGACAACGATCCAGACCCTATTTGTTTTCCAACTCTTTAGCGCCTTCCATAGTTGGTGCTGGCAATAAAGTATTAGATATTCTCTCTTCCTCTACATCATTAAGAGATAAGTTAGAACAAAACACCAAACACTTCCGAAGTGGAATGCAAAATGCAGGCTTTGATTTACGCCCGGGCGAACATGCTATTATACCAGTTATGCTTTACGATGCTGAGTTATCTCAAGTTTTCTCAGAAAAATTATTGGCTGAAGGGATCTATGTGATTGGCTTCTTTTATCCAGTAGTACCCAAAGGATTGGCACGGATAAGAGTTCAGCTTTCTGCAGCTCATGAACCGCATCATATAGACAAAGCAATTGCTGCTTTTACTAAGGTAGGTTTAGAATTGGGTGTTATTAATTAACTTCTTTTTCTAAGTGTAAAACAGGTGTGGGCTTTCCTTTTGGAGTCGGTTAAATAGGCAGGTGAAAGTGAAAAAACACACAAAGCAAAAAGATAATAAGTTTAGGGGTGTTATTTGTGAAATAAATAATTAACTTTGCCCTCCGTTTTTATGGGCAACTTATGCTCAATAAGTAACGAGAATTAATTAACCTAAATCAGAAAAAGGTGAATACATTAAGCTACAAAACTGTATCAGCTAACGCTCAAACCGTTCAAAAAGAATGGTTAATGGTGGATGCTGAAGGGCAGACGTTGGGGCGTATGGCTTCTAAGGTTGCATTTCTGATCCGTGGTAAGCACAAGCCAAGTTATACGCCGCACGTAGATTGTGGAGATAACGTGATTGTGATTAACGCAGAGAAGATTGTGTTAACCGGTAACAAATGGGAAGCTAAAGAATATGTGAGACACACAGGTTATCCTGGTGGACAACGTATTGCCACAGCAAGAGAAGTATTTGAGAAGGATCCAACACGCTTGGTAACAAAAGCAGTGTACGGAATGCTTCCGAAAAACAAATTAGGGTCAGCTTTGAACAAAAATCTACGCGTCTTCGTTGGAGATGTACACGGATTAGATGCTCAAAAGCCAAGACTCATCAACTTAAAAGAAATCAAGTAAGATGGAAGTTGTTCACACAATCGGTAGACGAAAAAAAGCGGTAGCCCGTATTTACCTCACAGAAGGTTCTGGTGCTATAACAATTAATGGTAAAGATGTAAAGGATTACTTTACAACTGCCACGCTACAATACAAACTTGAGCAAGCTCAAGCTTTGACCGGTGTTGAGGGTCAGTATGATGTTAAAGTAAATGTAGATGGCGGTGGTATCACCGGCCAAGCAGAAGCAATTCGTTTGGGTATCTCAAGAGCTTTAGTTCATATAAATCCTGATCACCGTGCAGCCTTAAAACCAGAAGGATTGTTAACACGTGACCCTAGAATGGTTGAACGTAAGAAACCAGGACAAAAGAAAGCTCGTAAGAAATTCCAGTTCTCTAAACGTTAATATTGGTTTAGTATCTAAATTGTTAAGACTGCTTTGGCATTACTTAGCAATTGCGAAAACGTAAAAAGAAAGTAAACAGACAATTAAAATGGCTGAAATTAAAGAACTACTAGACGCAGGTGTACACTTTGGTCACCTCACGCGCAAATGGAATCCAAACATGGCACCGTATATATTTATGGAGCGTAATGGAATCCACATTATTGATCTAAACAAAACTGCAGTAAAGCTAAATGAAGCTGCTGAAGCAATGAAGAAGATCGCCCGTTCGGGTAGAAAAATTATGTATGTTGCGACAAAAAAGCAAGCTAAAGAAATCGTTTCTAACGCTGCAAAAGACGTTAACATGCCTTACATCACTGAGCGTTGGCCTGGTGGTATGCTGACAAACTTCGTAACTATCCGTAAGGCTGTTAAGAAGATGTCTTCTATTGATAAGATGAAAGCAGACGGAACATTTATGGTTCTTTCTAAAAGAGAGCGTTTGCAAATTGATCGTCAACGTGCTAAATTAGAAAAGACTTTAGGGTCTATCTCGGATATGTCTCGCTTACCAGCTGCTTTATTTATAGTAGATGTGAAACGTGAGGCTATTGCAATTGCAGAAGCCAAAAAGCTAGGAATCCCTACTTTTGCTATGGTGGATACAAATGCAGATCCAGAATTAGTAGACTTTGCGATTCCTTCTAACGATGATGCGTCAAAATCTATCACTATAATCTTAGACTCAGTTAATCTTGGCGTTAAAGAAGGTTTGGCTGATCGAAAGAAAGAGAAAGAAGTTCAGGCTGCTGCCAAGAAAGACGAAGAAGCGACTAAGGAAGCTGTAAAAGCTGAAAAAGAAGCTGCTAAAGCTGCCGCTAAAGTCGAAAAGACAGTTGCTAAAGCTGAAAAAGTAGAAGTAAAAGAAGAAAAAGCTGAAAAAGCTGAATAATTTTAAAGAGTAGCCTAACGGCTACTTCTTTTTTAACCCTTATTTTTCTGTAATTATGAAAATTGCTGCCGCAGACGTAAATAAATTAAGAAAGCAGACAGGTGCCGGAATGATGGACTGCAAGAAAGCTCTTGTAGAAGCTGAAGGTGACTTTGAAGCTGCAGTTGATGTTCTTCGTAAAAAAGGACAAAAAATTGCTGCCAAACGCGCCGACAGAGACGCCTCTGAAGGTGTTGCTTTAACCAAAATAAATGCAGATAACACATCTGGTGTTGCTATTGTTTTAGCATGCGAAACAGATTTTGTTGCGATTAACGATACTTTCAAAACGCTAGCATCTAAATTTGCTGACATTGCATTAACACAACCAAACAAAGATGCTTTTTTAGCAGCTGATTTTGGTGGTATGACAGTCGCTGAAAAGTTAACTGAGCAAACAGGTGTTATTGGTGAAAAGATTGAGATAAAAGGTTTTGAAAAAGTAGAAGCTAACTTTGTTGGTTCATACACACACGGCTCTAAAATTGCTGTATTGGTAGGTTTAGATAAAACTGTTTCCAATGCAGATGTTTTGGCTAAAGATTTATCTATGCAAGTTGCATCAATGGGTGCAACAACACTTTCCTTTAAAGATTTTGACGCTGCTTTTGTAGCTTCAGAAACGGAAGCAAGAATTGCTGTAATCGAAAAAGACAATATTGAACTAGCTCGTTTAGGGAAAACGCTTAAAAATGTACCTCAATACATTTCTATGTCTCAATTGTCTGATGAGGTTGTTGCGCAAGCTAAATCAGCAATAGAAGCGCAGTTGCAAGCTGAAGGTAAGCCTGAGAAAATATGGGACAAAATTGTACCTGGAAAAGTTTCACGTTTTATCGCAGACAACACTACTTTAGATCAAGAAATGTGTCTTTTAGATCAAGACTTTATTAAGGATGAAAAACTTAACGTTGCTGCTTACATTGCTACTTATGGTGATGTTTCGGTGTCTGAATTTAAGAGAGTATCACTAGGCTAATTCCTTTTGATTTTATACTACAGAAACCATCCTTTTAAGGATGGTTTTTTTTGTGTTTAAAATTTCTGAATGACTTCATTTTTACTTTCAACGATTTAGCTATCTTTGAAAAACTATTTTCAATTTTACATACTTATGAAATACAAAAGAATACTTCTTAAACTTAGTGGTGAGGCTTTGATGGGTGATGGTGAGTTTGGTATATCTCCCGCAAAAATTGCGGAGTATGCAAAGGATGTTCAAACAATAGTTGCGCTAGGTTGTGAGGTAGCCATTGTTATAGGTGGTGGTAATATTTTTAGAGGTGTTCAGGCTGCTAATAGTGGTATGGATAGAGTCCAGGGAGATTATATGGGGATGCTAGCTACCGTTATTAATGGTCTTGCGCTTCAGTCTTCTTTAGAAGATATTAATGTGAAAACACGGCTAATGACTGCAATTAAGATGGATGAAATAGCGGAGCCTTTTATTAGAAGAAGAGCTGTTAGACATCTAGAGCGTGGAAGAGTTGTAATTTTTTCTGCAGGTACTGGTAATCCCTATTTTACAACAGATACTGCTGCTGCATTAAGAGCAATTGAAATAGAAGCAGATATCATTTTAAAAGGGACTAGGGTAGACGGTATTTATACTGCCGATCCAGAAAAAGACGTCAACGCAATAAAATTTAATACCATCTCATTTGATGAAGTGTATAAAAAAGGTTTAAGTATTATGGATATGACTGCTTTTACACTCTGCAATGAAAATAAGTTACCAATTATGGTATTTAATATGAATACACCAGACAATCTTTTAAATGCTGTTATGGGTAAAGATATTGGGACTTTAGTGACCCTATAGATCAAAAAAAATACAAGATGAACGAAGAAGTAGAATTTTGTTTAGATAGTGCAAAAGAAAGTATGGCGAAAGCTATTGTTCATTTTGAGTCTGAACTTTTAAAAATTAGGGCAGGTAGAGCTAATCCACAAATGCTGTCTGGTGTTATGGTTGATTATTATGGCTCAAAGACAGCGCTCCCCCAGGTAGCTAATGTTGGTACGCCTGATGCTAGAACACTTACAGTACAGCCATGGGAAAAAGAAATGCTAAGTGAATTAAACAAAGCTGTTGTTAATGCTAACTTAGGTTTTAGTCCTATGGATAATGGTGAGATGTTAATCATTAACATTCCTCCGTTAACAGAAGAACGTCGTGTTGAACTGGTGAAACGATCAAAATCGGAGTCAGAAAATTGCAAAGTAGTGATACGTTCTTCCAGAAAAGAAGCAAACGACGAAATTAAAAAATTAGCCAAAGATGGCTTACCTGAAGATGTTGCCAAAGATGCAGAATCCTCTATACAGAAACTCACAGACACTTACATTTCTCAAATTGAGTCGATTTTAAAAGAGAAAGACGCAGAAATTATGAAAGTTTAATTTTAACCAACTTTACTTTTTATTTAAAATACCCTTTTACGATTATATGTGGGCAAAGATCTCTCGTTTTATTCTTAGAAATAAATTATTTTTATTACTGGCTTTACTGCTGTCCACCGTTTTTATGGGCTACATAGCCAAGGGTGTATTGTATTCTTACAAGTTTATGCCTCTATTACCCGAGGATGATCCTGTTTTTATCGAACACCAAGAGTTTCTTAGTCACTTTGGACAAGAAGGAAATGTTGTTGTTGTAGGTTTTCAAACCGATTCTTTATTTGAGTTAGAATCTTTTAATTCTTTTTACAATTTAAGGAGCGATTTAATGATTGTTGATGGCGTAGAGGAGGTAGTTTCTCTTTTACAGGCCCACGATTTAATTAAAAATGAAGTCTCTAAATCCTTTGAGTTTAAACCAGTTTGTGAAGCTATTCTGCGTTCTCAATCTGAAGCAGCACTTGTTAAGTCAGAGTTAGAATCTCTTCCTTTTTATAAAGACTTGTTTTACAATGCAGAAACGAATGCTTATTTAATGGCATTAACCCTCAATCAAGAGGTCTTAGATTCAGAGGAAAGAGTTGCGCTAATAGAGTCTATCGAAGCTATCATAAACCCCTTTGCAGCTCAAATAAATGTGGCTGTACATTACTCTGGTTTGCCTTATATAAGAACCAAAAGTACAGTTAAGACAAAGGCTGAAGTCAAGATGTTTATCTTTTTAGCTATGGCAGTTACTGCCTTTATTATGTTGCTTTTTTTCCGCTCATTTTCGGCTATGTTCTATTCCATGTTAGTTGTTGGGATTGGTGTTATATGGGCGATAGGTACAATACATCTTCTAGGTTTTAAAATAACGGTTCTAACTGCGCTTATCCCTCCGCTTATAATCGTAATAGGTATCCCTAACTGTATTTTTCTTCTTAATAAATACCACAACGAGTACAAGCAACATGGTAACAAAGTTAAGGCCCTAAGTAGAGTCATACAAAAAGTTGGAAACGCTACTTTTATGACCAACGCAACTACTGCAGCAGGTTTTGCGACTTTTATGATCACCCAAACGCAAATTTTAGTTGAATTTGGAATTGTAGCTTCCATTAATATTATTCTTGTCTTCTTTATCTCTTTAATTATTATTCCCTCTATTTATAGTTATTTACCCGCACCTAAATCACGACATTTATCTCACCTTGAGCGTTCTTGGGTTAATAGTCTTGCGCGTTGGATGGAGAAAGTTGTTTTACACCATAGATCAAGCATTTATTTTTCAACGGTATTTTTAATGCTGATTGCATTTTATGGGGTCTCAAAAATTCAAACAACGGGTAATATAGTTGATGATATACCGAAGGATGATCCAATATCTATTGATCTACAATTTTTTGAAGAACACTTCTCGGGTGTTATGCCTTTTGAAATTATGATTGATACGCATAAAAAAAATGGTGTAAACAAGCTATCTACTCTAAAAAGAATTAAAAAACTAGAGGAGGTTTTGTTAGAATATCCCGAAATTTCAACTCCAACTTCTATTGCTAATCTTGCGCGTTTTTCAAAGCAATCGTATTACAATGGTAACCCTGATTATTACAGTCTTCCTTCTTCTCAAGAAAAAAACTTTATCTTAAAGTATGCTAAAAACACGTCAACTGGTTCAGCAAGCATCTTTAGTAGTTTTACCGATTCAACCAATAGTGTGGCTCGTGTTTCTGCCAGAATGAAAGATATTGGAACTAAGCAAATGCGTGCTCTAAGAGATTCCATCCGTCCTAAAATTGATGCTATATTTCCTCCGCAAAAGTACGACGTATCTATTACAGGTAATAGCGTACTTTTTCTTGAAGGGACCACTTATTTAGTTAAAAACCTTTTTACAAGTCTACTTCTAGCTATTGGTCTTATAGCTGTTTTAATGGCTTGGATGTTTTCTTCCTCTCGAATGGTCTTAGTTTCTTTGTTGCCCAATTTAATTCCATTAATTCTTACGGGTGCCTTAATGGGGTATTTTGGGATTTCGATTAAACCCTCTACTATTTTAGTTTTCAGTATAGCTTTTGGTATTTCTATTGACGACACCATTCACTTTTTAGCCAAATACAGGCAAGAGTTAAAAGCCAATAATTGGAATATTAGAACAGCAGTTGTCAATGCTTTACGTGAAACGGGTGTAAGTATGTTTTATACTTCAATTGTTCTTTTCTTTGGTTTTTCTATATTTATAGCTTCAGACTTTGGGGGAACAGTTGCTCTAGGGCTACTTGTTTCTGTTACGCTGTTGTTTGCTATGTTGGCAAACTTGTTACTATTACCCTCTCTGCTTCTTTCTTTAGAACGAATTATTACAACACGTGCTTTTAAAGAGCCGCTTATTGATATTTTAGATGAAGAAGAGGATATAGAGCTTGATGCACTAAAAATAAAGAGAAATCCCTAAAATTAAACACCGTTCTTTGGGAGTCAATATTTACAAAAACCAAAGGATTTAGTTAAACCACATACAATTAGATGGTTTAAAAAAATAGTACAAAATCGATGAGTAAATTAAAGTCTATTGAGGAATTGCAAGTTTCTTTAAATCTTGCCATAGAAAACATCCCTTTTCAGGCATCGCCTGCAGAATTGTATGAGCCCATTTCCTACATCCTTTCATTAGGCGGTAAGCGTTTGAGACCAGCCTTGGTTTTAATGGCCGCAGATATGTATGGTTTTGATGTTTCTAAAGCAATGCCTCAAGCATTAGGGGTAGAGCTTTTTCATAATTTTACTTTAATGCACGATGACATCATGGACGAGGCTCCGCTTAGAAGAGGAAAAACTACCGTGCATGAAAAATGGAACGCTAATATTGGAATTTTATCGGGAGATGCACTCTTTGTAAAATCTTATCAGTACATGGTTAAAGCAGAATCTAAACACCTCCCTGCTTTAGTAGATTTGTTTAATCAAACAGCATTAGAGGTTTGTGAAGGACAACAGTTCGATATGAATTTCGAAACCCAAGAAGAGGTTTCGATGCATTCGTATTTACAAATGATAAAATTTAAAACTGCTGTATTATTAGCTTGTGCTTTAAAAAGTGGAGCTCTTATAGCTGGTGCATCACTTGAAGATCAGAAGAGTTTATACGACTTTGGAATTCACATAGGTTTAGCTTTTCAGCTCATGGACGATATTCTCGATGTTTATGCAGACCAGAAAGAGTTTGGAAAACAAATTGCAGGAGACATTCTTTGCAATAAGAAAACCTGTTTGTTCATAAAAGCCTACGAAGGTGCTTCTGTTGAACAACGCAGTGTTCTTGATCATTACTTTGCACACCAAAATTTTAATGCTGAAGAGAAAATTGCCAAGGTTATGGAGGTTTATGCGCAACTTGATGTGAAATCTGCCTGCAGAGAAATGATGCATACTCATTACCGTTTAGCTATGAATTGTTTAAAAACACTCGATGTAACGAAGGACAGATTAGCTACCCTTATGCAATTTACTGACCTTTTAATGGTGCGAGAAAACTAATGGATGTCAGTCTTCAAAATATTGATGACTACACCAAGGATTTGAGTTGGATGTTAAAAGCACTCGTCCAAATTGAGCGCGAGTTTCAAAGTCAATCTTGGGTTTTTACAAAACCCGTTCATGCACAAACCGCATTTGAAGATATTGAGCAGCAATTAGAGCCCAAAATAACTGCGTTAATTGCTCAACGAGGGCATGCTTACTTTAAACAAATGCTCTATAGAGTTGACCTTTCCGAGCGTCAGATTGCCAAAGCATTCACGTTAACAATAGATGCAAATTTCACACATGTGCTTTCAAATCTCATTGTTAAACGGTGCTTGCAAAAAGTATTGATAAGAAACTATTACAAAAGTCCCGAAAAAGACGCCTTGGGCAGCAGCTTAGAAGAATAAATTATTTATTTTTGTTGCAAACATATGCGTTTATAAAAACGATGGACAATTACTCATTTTTAGGAGCCGCCAATACCGCTTTTTTTGAGGAGATCTACGAGCAGTATCTCAAAGCACCAGATTCAGTAGATTCTGGATGGAGAAGTTTCTTCCAAGGATACGACTTTGCGAACGAATCTTATACCGAAGAAGAACTCGAAGCTCAGTTGCCAGATTCTTTCAAGAAGGAATTTAAGGTAATCAACCTCATAGATGCTTACCGTCAGCGTGGGCACCTTTTTACCAATACCAATCCTGTTAGAGAACGTCGAGACTATCAGCCAAAGCTAGATTTGTCAAATTTTGAATTGTCTGATGCAGATTTAGATACCGTTTTTCAGGCGGGTACTCAGTGTGGCATTGGAGCTGCATCTTTAAGAGCTATAATTGTTCACCTCAAAAGAGTGTACTGCCAGTCTATTGGTATAGAGTTCATGTACATTCGCGATACGAAAGAAAGAAATTGGATTAAAGATTTTATTCATCAAAATGACAACCAACCTAGCTTCGATCTTTCTCAAAAAAAACAAATATTAAAAAAGTTAAACGAGGCGGTTGCTTTCGAGAGCTTTTTACACACCAAATATGTAGGTCAAAAGCGATTTTCTCTTGAAGGAGGAGAGGCCTTAATTCCCGCACTAGATGCTTTGGTAGAATACGGTTCTACACTAAATATAAAAGAATTTGTTATTGGTATGGCACACCGGGGTCGTCTTAGTGTTTTAGCCAATATATTTAAAAAACCCTACAAACAAGTTTTTAAAGAATTTGAAGGTAAGGGGTACGAAGACGAAGAGTTTGATGGTGATGTGAAATACCACTTAGGTTGCTCTTATGACGTTACCACTGATGCTGGTAAAGATGTTAGTATGTGCTTGGTGCCAAATCCCTCTCACCTCGAAACTGTTGGGGCGGTAATGCAAGGTATTTCCAGAGCTAAAATAAACCACAAATACGCAGGAGATAATTCCAAACTTCTTCCAATTATTATTCATGGTGATGCGGCAGTTTCTGGGCAAGGAATTGTTTTTGAAATTGTACAAATGGCCCAATTGCCTGCTTATCAAACAGGTGGGAGCATACACATCGTAGTAAACAACCAAGTTGGGTTTACCACTAATTATTTAGACGGCCGCTCGAGTACCTATTGTACAGATGTAGCTAAAACTACCTTATGTCCTGTGTTGCATATTAACGGAGACGACGTTGAAGCGGTAGTTCATGCCATAAATTTTGCTGCAGCCTACCGTCAGAAATTTAAGAAAGATGTTTTTATTGATTTGCTCTGTTACCGTAAATATGGGCACAACGAAGGAGATGAGCCTCGTTTTACGCAACCCAAACTGTATCAAAAAATAGCAAAACACCCCAACCCAAGAGAAATATACAACCAAAAGTTGATGGCTCAAGGCGTTGTAGAAGCCAATATTGTTAAAGAAATGGCCTCGCAGTTTAAAAACTTGTTGGAAATTGATTTAAGCCAAGCCCGAAAAGAAGAGACCACAAGCATTACCCGTTTTATGGAAAAGGAATGGGCTCATGTATCCAAAGCGCACAAGCTCGATTTTGAAACTTCACCTGAAACAGGTGTTTCTCATCAAGAGCTGGCAAATATTGCCAAAACTTTGTATACCGTTCCTGCAGGAAATCAGCTTTACAAAAAAGCACTTCGCCTGGTTAAAGAACGAGAAAATATGTTTCAAAATACCGATCGTTTGGATTGGGGTATGGCCGAACTTCTTGCTTACGGATCCCTTTTATCTGAAGGTAACCAGGTGCGCTTGACAGGCCAAGATGTAGAACGAGGAACCTTTTCTCACCGTCATGCTATTTTAAGAGATTTAGATACAGAAGAGCGTATCAATTTATTAAATAACCTAGGAGAAGGAAAAGGCAGGTTTGAGGTGTACAATTCGTTGTTATCTGAATACGCTGTTTTAGGTTTCGACTATGGATACGCTATGGCTTCGCCAGATGTGTTAACTATTTGGGAAGCTCAATTTGGCGATTTCTCTAATGGAGCTCAAATTTTAATAGATCAGTATTTATCTGCTGCAGAAGACAAATGGGAAATTTACAACTCCTTGGTTATGCTCTTGCCGCATGGATACGAAGGACAAGGTTCCGAACACTCTAGTGCGCGTTTAGAACGTTACTTAACATTATGTGGACAATACAACATGCAAGTAGCCAATGCAACAACTCCGGCTAACTTTTTCCACTTACTGAGACGTCAGTTGCACAGAGACTTCCGAAAACCACTAGTGGTTATGAGTCCTAAAAGTTTATTGCGCCACCCAAAATGTGTGTCGTCGGTTAGTGACTTGGTAACCGGTAGATTTCAAGAGGTCATAGATGATGCCAGTGCAGAGGCAGCCTCCGTTAAAAAACTAGTATTTTGTTCTGGTAAACTCTACTACGAGTTACTCGAAGAAAAACAAAAACGCAATGCAACAGATGTTGCTTTAGTCCGTTTGGAACAGCTGTATCCATTCCCTAAAACACAGTTAGATGCAATTGTCGGGAAATATAAAAACGCAGCTTCTTATGTTTGGGCTCAAGAAGAACCTGAAAATATGGGTGCATGGGGTTTTGTGTTAAGACACTGGCGTAAATTGCCGCTCCAACTAGTTTCGAGAAGTGCAAGTGCTACTCCTGCATCGGGCTCTTCCAAACGCTCTGCCAGAAGGCAGCGTGCCGTTGTAGAAGGTGTGTTTGAATTGTAAAAAGAAATTAAGAAGTCAAAACTATAGAACTATGATCGTTGAAATGAATGTTCCATCTCCTGGTGAATCTATCTCTGAAGTAGAGATTGCAAGTTGGCTTGTAGCCGACGGAGAGTACGTTGAAAAAGATCAAGAGATCTGCGAAATTGATTCTGATAAAGCCACCCTTACATTGGCTGCAGAAGAAAGTGGTGCCATTTCTATTAAAGTAGAAGAAGGTGAAACCGTGGCCATTGGTGATGTAGTTTGTACCATAGATACTGCTGTAAAAGGAGATGCTTCTGCCACTGCAACGAAATCCGAAGCGCCTGCAACTGCGGCTCCTGCCGTAAGCTCTGCTCCAGTTAGTGCTACAGAAACAAGCTATGCCACAGGTGCACCTTCGCCTGCAGCTCGCAAAATGATGGACGAACAAGGCGTAGCACTCGCTCAAGGTTCTGGAAAAGGCGGACGCATTACAAAAGAAGATGTTGTACAAGCAAAAACAGCTATGGGCAATGGTCCTGGCCCTCGTGGTTCGGAACGTAAAAAAATGTCGGTACTACGTAGAAAGGTAGCCGAGCGTTTGGTTTCGGTTAAAAACGAAACAGCTATGCTTACTACTTTTAACGAGGTAGATATGAAACCTATTATGGACCTTCGTAAAATTTACAAAGAAGACTTTAAAGAAAAATTTGGCGTAGGCTTAGGCTTCATGTCCTTCTTTACAAAAGCGGTAACCCGTGCTTTAAAATTATTTCCAGATGTAAATGCAATGATCGATGGCAAAGAAGTAATCTACTACGACTATGCAGACATTTCTATTGCCGTAAGTTCGCCTAAAGGATTGATGGTTCCTGTAGTTAGAAATGCAGAATTGTTAGACTTTGCTGGAGTAGAATCGGAAATTAAAAGATTGGCTATTAAAGCTCGAGACGGTAAAATTAGTATGGATGATATGCTCGGTGGTACCTTTACCATTACCAACGGTGGTGTATTCGGTTCTATGCTCTCTACACCTATTATAAATCCTCCGCAATCGGCTATTTTAGGAATGCACAATATTGTGGAGCGTGCCATGGTTGTAGACGGTCAAATAGTGGTTAGACCTATTATGTATGTTGCCTTGTCTTACGACCACCGCATTATTGATGGGCGAGAATCCGTTGGTTTTTTATGTGCGGTAAAAGAAGCACTCGAAAATCCAGTGGAATTTTTATTGGATGGAGAATCCAATGTGAAAAGTAGTTTAGGACTGTAATTAGAACGCCCTATAAATACAGAGCCCCTTCATTTATGTGATGGGGCTTTTTTTTTAAAAAAAATCTATATTTAAACAATTTAATTACGTATATAGATTAATGCTTTAATTTATCAGGTGGATTTGGATTTTAATATAGGAAAACCTCAATTAGGAGTCTTTTAGTTTTTATGGAAAAAACAATAAGCAGCAAACAATTTTTTTTAATACCCCTATGTTTAGTTTTTTTAACTATGCTAGGTTCTGGGTACATCTATTTTGGTGCTTATAGTGAAGATAAGGTATACTTATCGCTATTGTTTAAACTCTCGCTTCTCATTCTCACCATTGTTCTCATTGTTAAATACCGATCATTTATTCAATGTAAATTCCGTGAGAATATCTTCACCTTTTTAGGTTCTCTTTTTTTACTATTCATTTCTGTAAACGATGTGCATAAAACTATTTTAGTAGCGAACTATGCTGTCAGTACAAAAGATCATTTTATCTTTTTATGCAATGTATTTGCTACAGGAGTTTTCGAAGAATTGTTATTTAGAGTATTACTATTCTATCTTATACTCACTAAGTATCCTGATAAGTGGAAATCTGTTTTAATAACCAGTTTTATCTTTTCTTTAGCTCACTTTTCTAATTTGTTAAATCCAGATGTAGTTAAAATAAGTATTCTTAACCAGGTTGTTTTTGCTTTCGGTATAGGAGTTTTGCTCCAGTCTTTATTACTAAGGTTTAAAAGTTTATTTTTAATAATTACCCTGCATTCGTTACTTAATTATTTTGGATCTTACAAACGAATTCTTCTTCATCAGGAACAGGCAATTCAAAACGACTATAGCTCCACAAGTTTTTTACCCTCTTTGTTTTTTGCCTTAATTCTCAACTCAATTTTAATATTTGTCGCTTACCAACTGATTAGCTCACAACTAAAAACAGAAAAGGCTCTTCGGTATTAGTTGTTTTTTCATTTTTTATTTCTCCAAATCATTTCTTACCCAAAATTGTCTTGTATGGTATTCTTTACCTACTACTTTAACTGTGTTTAATTTTAATTAAACTTAGTTCACTGATAATCAGAGTATTAAGATTATTCGTTAACAATCATTTAACATATTAGATGATCGTATCTAAAAAGATAAGCACTAAATTTGTATTCAAACTAAATCCCTTTGAATTATGATGCCTAAAGTAAGATTTCAGAACAAAGAGCAGGTTCCTTTTGTAAAGGAATTGAGAAAGCGTGTAAACGGCTATTTCAAAGAAAATAAAATTTCTAGAAATGCGAACGCTCACATGGTTTTTAAAACCATTACAATGTTTCTGATTTACTTAATACCCTATGCTTTTTTATACACAGGACTTGTATCTGGAGTTTGGGCTGTTTTTTTAGCCTTAGTAATGGGAGTAGGTATGGCTGGTATTGGAATGAATGTGATGCATGATGCCAACCACGGTGCGTACTCATCTAGTCCTAAAGTAAACAACTTAATTGGTGTTTGTATTTACCTTATCGGTGGCGATGTTTACAATTGGAAAGTTCAGCACAATATTTTACACCATACGTATACAAATATTGATGGCTTAGATGGCGATATTCATCAAGATCCATTCTTAAGACTTTCATCCGAGCAATCTTGGGGTAAAGGACATAAATTTCAGCATTTGTATGCTTTTTTTCTCTACTCTTTGGGTACACTTTTATGGTCTGTAGTTGATTTTGTTCAACACAGAAGATTTACTAAAATGGGTTTAAGTCCAGACGGTAAATTAAACAAGCCAAAACAACTTAGAAAGTTGCTTTTTTATAAAATGGCCTACTGGACCTTTATTTTTGTTTTACCAATGTTGTTTTCTCCTTTTGCTTGGTGGCAAGTTGTGTTAGGTTGGTTGCTAATGAATTTGGTTGCTGGCTTTATATTAACCGTAACCTTTCAATTGGCTCATTTGGTAGAGGGCGTGGCTTTTCCGGTACCATCCGACCAAGGTAAGGTAGAAAATGAATGGATGATTCATCAATTAAAAACCACGGCTAATTTTGCTAAAAAATCCAGACTGGTTACTTGGTATGTAGGTGGTTTAAATTTTCAGATTGAACATCATTTATTTCCAAATATATGTCATGTTCACTACAAAAAGCTATCTGATATAGTTAAGGCTACAGCTGATGAATACGGTATTTTATACAATGATAAAAAGACCTATTTGGAAGCGGTTTATTCGCATTACAAAATGTTAAAGCATTTGGGCGTAAACCCTATAGTTAGTTAACTTTTTTGCCTAATTTTTTGAAGTAAATGTATAGGTACTTTTTCTACATTTTTTTAATGGGGATGTCTTCACCTATTCTTGCTCAAGCCTCTACTGGAACCGATAGTTTAAATCAGTGGTCTTCTAGTAGCTTAGCTTCTTTAACATTTTCTCAACTTAGTTTTTCTAATTGGTCTTCTGGGGGTCAATCTTCTCTTTCTGCTAACGGTTTGTTTACCTATCATTTTAGTTACAAAGATTCTACAATGCTATGGGACAATTCGTTCTATTTAGCTTACGGAGTTATTAGAGAGGGCAGTGTTAAGTCTTTGGCGAAAAGTGACGATAGAATAGAATTTAATACCTCTTATGGTTGGTCTGCGTTTAAAAATTGGTATTATAATTTCAGTTTTAATTTTAGATCTCAAGCAGCAAAAGGGTATGATTCCGCTGATAAAATAGATCTAATTTCAGATTTTTTAGCCCCTGCCTACAGCACAATCTCTTTAGGAATGAGTTACCAAAATAGGGCGAAAAGTTTGAGTTTTCAGTTATTGCCTCTAAGTGGGAAATCTACCTATGTTCACAATCAAGATTTAGCCAATTCAGGTGCTTTTGGTTTAAAAGGAGCAGCGTATGCACCAGACGGAGAGCTAATTCAAAGAGGCGCTCTTTCTCGAACTGAATTTGGAGGCTCTTTAAATATACAGTTTAACAAGACGCTTTGGGAGCATGTTAAACTAGATACACGCGTTTTTTTGTTTTCGAATTACAAAGGCGTATTGGCTAATATAGATGTTAATTGGCAAATGCTAATGTTTATGAAGATTACAAAGTTCTTAAGCGCCAATGTTTCTACACATCTTATTTACGACGACGATATTGCTATTTTACTTGACTCAGATCAGGACGGTGTATTTGAAAGTTCTGGACCGAGGCTTCAATTTAAAGAACTCTTCGGTATAGGGTTAAATTATTCTTTTTAATTGGTTCTACATTATTAAAGATTTACTTCTCCAACTTGTTTTCTAAAATAGTATGCAAGTGAGTTATAGCCATTTCTAGTTTTGTAACCTTCTCAAAAACCAAACTTAGTTTGTTGTTACGCTCTTTCATTTGGCAGGCTCTTGGGTTTAATTTTATATAGTTAAGTATGCCCTTAAAATTTTCTGACTCAAAGAAGTTTGATTGCGGATTAGCTATGAAATAAGCAATCATTTTATTGGATTTAAGCACAATTTTCTCGAATCCTATATCGCGCCCTAACCACCTAAGTTTAATTGAATTTAGAAGTTTTTCAACAGCATCTGGAACCGGACCAAATCGATCTATTAGATCTTTTTCAAATACACTTAACTCTTTGTCGTTTTTTACATTGTTCAGATTTTTGTATAGTTGCAGCCGTTCCGATATCGAGTTTACATAGTCGTCTGGAATTAAAATTTCCATATCTGTATCTATTTGACATTCATCTACAAAAAAGGAGTCGGTATCTTTTTTCTTGTAAAGGTCTTTAAACTCCGATTCTTGAAGTTCTCGTACTGCTTCATTCAATATTTTTTGATACATTTCAAATCCAATATCTGAGATGAAACCTGATTGCTCTGCACCTAAAATATCTCCAGCTCCACGAATTTCTAAATCGCGCATTGCAATATTAAATCCTGCACCTAAATCAGCATGTTGTTCTAAGGCCTGAATTCGTTTTCGGCCCTCTTCGCTCATGCTAATTTGTGGCGGTGTAACCAGATAACAAAAAGCTTTTTTATTAGAGCGTCCAACTCGACCTCTCATCTGGTGCAAATCACTCAAGCCAAAATTTTGTGCATTATTTATGATTATGGTATTTGCATTTGGTATATCCAGTCCACTTTCTATAATTGTTGTAGAAACGAGTAGGTCGAATTCACCTTCAATAAAATCCATCATCAGGCGTTCTAATTTCGGGCCGTCCATTTGTCCATGTCCAATGCCTACTTTTACATCTGGACAAAGCCGCTGTATCATTCCCGCAACTTCCTTAATATTTTCTATTCTATTGTGAATAAAGAAAACTTGACCACCTCGAGATATTTCATATTGTACAGCATCTCTAATAGTTTCTTCATTAAAGCCTATATTTTGAGTTTGAACAGGTTGCCTGTTGGGTGGTGCTGTTTTTATGGTAGATAAATCTCTTGCAGCCATTAACGAAAACTGAAGTGTTCTAGGTATAGGGGTGGCTGTTAGTGTGAGCGTATCTACATTTGCTTTAATGGTTTTTAGTTTGTCCTTTACACCAACCCCAAACTTTTGTTCTTCGTCAATAATGAGCAAGCCTAAATCTAGAAATTCCACATCTTTACCTACAATTCGATGCGTACCAATAATAATATCTAATTTACCATCAGCTAAATTTTTTAAAGTCTCTTTTTGTTGTTTTGCTGTTTTAAACCGGTTTATATAATCTACACTTACAGGAAAATCTTTTAAGCGTTTTCTAAAAGTTTTAAAATGTTGAAGTGCTAGGATTGTAGTAGGTACGAGTATGGCAACTTGTTTGTTATCGCACACAGCTTTAAAGGCTGCTCTTATGGCGATTTCTGTTTTACCAAAACCTACATCGCCACAAACCAAACGATCCATAGGCATAGAAGATTCCATGTCCTTTTTTACGGCTAAAGTCGTTTTTAACTGGTCTGGGGTGTCTTCATAAATAAAGCTTGCTTCTAGCTCGTATTGTAAATAGTTGTCTGGACTAAAAGCAAAACCTTTTACTGTTTTTCTTTTCGCATACAATTGGATGAGATCGTATGCAATGGTTTTAATTTTTGTTTTTGTTTTTAATTTTGTTTTGGCCCATTGAGGAGAACCCAGCTGGTGTATTTTTGGCGCAATTCCATCCTTGCCGTTAAACTTAGCAATTTTATGAAGTGAGTGAATACTTACATATAGAAGATCATTGTTTCGGTAAATTAGTTTAATAGCTTCTTGTTTTTTTCCTTGGACGTCAATTTTTTGCAGTCCACCAAATTTTCCAACACCATGATCTATATGAGTTACAAAATCACCAATTTCTAAATTGGTAATTTCATCTAATGTGATGGTTTTTTTATAGTTTTGAGCTGCTTTTAATTTAAATTTATGGTAGCGTTCAAACAGCTGATGATCCGTGTAGCACAGTAATTTGTTCTCATGGTCAATAAATCCACTGTGTAAGGGCAGGAGCATGGTGTTAAAGGTAAATTCTCCCTCAATTTTCTCAAAAATACTATGAAAGCGCTCTTCTTGTTTTTGAGAAGAACACATAATTATATTCTGGTAACCTTCTTCTGTTTTTTCATTAAAATGGGATATGATAAGATCGAATTGTTTATTGAAGCTTGCCTGAAAGGAGGTGTTAAAATCAATAGTCTCAATATTTTTTATCGAACTAAGCCCAAAGTAAATTGTTTTAAATGCGTTAATAGAATTTTTGAAAACCTTTGCGTTTATAAAAAGTTCATTGGGTGTAATGTGTTTTACTTCACCCTTAATGTTATCGTACGCATCAAATGCTTTTAAGTAAAGTTTGTCAAGTTGTCCTTCACACAAATCTTGGTCATCTATCCATACCGAAGCATTTTTTTCGAGATAGTGCATAAAGGGAATGCGTTCCTCTAGGATGTCCTTGTTCTCTACATTCGGTAATATATTAAGTTTTTTAACCTCTAAAACAGATAACTGACTGTTTATGTTAAAACTTCGTATGCTTTCAACCTCATCTCCAAAAAACTCTATTCGGTAAGGGTGTTCATTAGAAAAAGAAAACACATCAACAATTCCCCCACGAATAGAGAATTGACCTGGTTCTGCAACAATATCAGTATACTCAAATCCGTATTCAAACAAGGTTTCATTTAAAAAATCGATACCTATTTCCTCGCCTATATTTAGTTTAAGTGTATTTTTAGTAAGCTCTTTTTTTGTAATTACTTTTTCAAAAAGTGCATCGGGATAGGTAACAATGCAAGAGGGCTTTCTTCTTGAGCTTAGTCGATTTAATACTTCGGCTCGCATTAATACATTTGCGTTGTCTGTTTCTTCTATTTGGTAAGGTCGTCGATAAGAGCCTGGGTAAAAAAGCAAATCTTTTTCGGAAATAAACTGCTCAAGATCATTAAAAAAGTAGGCTGCTTGTTCTTTGTCTTTTAAAATGAAAAGATGTGTATTGTCGTCCTCGTTAAAACAGCAAGCTCCAATTATGCTGGCTGCAGAACCGTACAATCCTGATAAGTGCAGTCTTTTTTCTGAAGCTAAAACTTGAAGAACATTTTTGTTTTTTATGCGCTCTATGTATCCGTTGTGTAATTCACTTTTTTTCATTTACTAAAAATAGCTTAACCTCAATCAGGTTTCTGATTGAGGTTTATGTTTGGTCATTTCGATCTGAAATTCGATTCATTTATAGTGCAAAAATAACCAATATTTTTGGGTTTACTATTTAGGATTCTCTTCTTATTTTTAGTTTAACAGTGCTCATATATCCTAAGGAATTACAAACAAATAGGTCTTTACTTAATTTACCCAGTATTGGATTGTACTCTTAACTACCGAGCAAATAAATTAAGGATAGTAATTTTATGGACATCTCTAAAATGTAACTTTAACTAAGTAACATTAGCTGTTAAAAACAAAAAATTGTGTAGGTATAACTGAATGGTTTTACTTTAAAAACTGTAAAACCTTTTTCATCATATTTTTTGATCCAGTAAATAGGGGAGTTCTTTGGTGAATATGTTGAGCTTTAATATCCAGTAGCCTTTGGGTTCCATACGTCGCTTTTCCTCCTGCTTGTTCTGCAAGCATTGCAATAGGATTGCATTCGTATAGCAAACGAAGTCTGCCCTCTGGAGCATCTGCTGTAGCTGGGTAAATAAACATGCCGCCTTTGAGCATGTTTCGATGAAAATCTGCGACCAAAGAGCCCATAAAACGACCCGTGTGAGTTCGTTTTCCTTCTTTGTTTAATTCTTTACAGTAGTTTATATAAGCCTGCACTCCTTTGTTCACCGTATTAAAATTTCCTTCGTTAAAAGATATAATCGAACCATTTTCTGGTGTTTTTATTGATGGGTTTGTAAGTGCAAATACGTCTGTCTTTGTATCAAATGTAAATGCATGAACTCCTGAACCACAGGTATAAACTAAGATTGTTGATGTGCCGTAAAGAACGTAGCCAGCTAAAATTTGTTCGTGTCCAAATCGGTTAAATTCATCTGCGGAAGTTTCGCCAGTTTTGTTTCGTTTAAAAACAGAAAAAATGGTTCCTACAGAAATGTTAACATCAATATTTGATGAGCCGTCTAAAGGATCTGTTGCAAATAAATATTCGCCAGTAGTGTTGAGTTGAATAATTTCCTCATTTTCTTCACTTGCAATTGCTGCTATATGGCCACATTTTTTTAACGATTCGATAAATCGATCGTTTGCATATAAGTCCATTTTTTGAACTTGTTCGCCTTGAACGTTTTCACTTCCTGCTGCACCTAAAATGTCTACAAGACCTGCTCTATTTATTGTTTCATGTATTGCCTTAGATGCTTCTTCTACTGCCTTTAAAATTGAACATATTTCGTTTGGTTTTGCGCTATGAAACGCAGGCTTTTCTGTAATAAATTTATCGAGTATTGTTAATTTTTGTTGTGTCATAATTTTATTTGATACCTGTATTTTTAAATATATATTAAAACAGTCTAACCAATAGAATGTTCAGTTTTAGAGTTTTTACAAAACTAAATTTAATTTTCGTTCAATTTGTTATTGAGCATCAAATGTAAATGACCAAATTTAACTAAGCAGTGTTACGTATTCGATTCTTGTAATTATTTTATCTTGTAACATAAGCCTATATTAATCATTAGTTGATTGTCTGTTCCGTTATTATCAACTTCGTATAGATCAATTTTGTCATTAAGATATAAGTTGTTGGTGATAGAAGCCATAAAACCAAATCCCTGTTCGAAGTAATAGCTAGACTCTAATCCTATTGGAATATAAATAGCGTTAATTGATTCTTCTTTTTCAGGA
>Ga0233444_10001613_pt1 | contig 25148 bp, 21 predicted proteins | sample SI_124_October20_6_FD_182792 | JGI IMG/M metagenome (GOLD analysis project Ga0233444, IMG submission 182792) | Seawater microbial communities from Saanich Inlet, British Columbia, Canada - SI_124_October2016_10_MG | ecosystem: Environmental > Aquatic > Marine > Inlet | place: Canada: British... | reverse complement strand
TTATCTCTCGTGAATTACACCAAGCAGGTATCTACCCGCCAATCAACGTACTTCCTTCACTATCCCGTCTAATGGGTTCGTGTATCGGAGAGAAGACTACTCGTGAAGACCACAAGTCAGTTTCTGACCAGATGTATGCAGCATACGCTCAAGGCCGTGAATTACGTGGTCTAGTGGCAATTGTTGGTGAAGATGCACTGAATGAACGTGACAAGCAACTCCTTGAGTTCTCGGGCGTCTTCGAAGATAAATTCCTAAGACAGTCTCGTTACGAAGACCGTTCAATCGCAGAAACACTGGATTTGTGCTGGACTTTGATGTCCAGTATCGATACCAAATATCTGGTTCGTCTCGACCAAAAGTGGATCGACAAGTACCATCCAGATAACCGTGAGTGAGTACACTAAACCAGAAAAAGGGAGTTGAAATTTATGGCACTTGACATAAAACCAACACGAAGTGAACTAATTAAGCTCAAGGGGCGTATCAAACAGACAAAGAACGGTTACAAACTTCTGAAGATGAAGCGTGACGGTTTGTTTCACGAATTCCGTAAACTACTGGCTGAAATGATTGAGGCTAAGAGAGAGTTAACCAACACATACAGGTTAGCTAAGCAAAGAATAGATCTTGCTAATGCAATAGAAGGTGGCCTCAAAGTACGCTCGGCTGCAATTGCTAACTCTGCATCCCCTGAGGTTGAAGTTGAACGTAGAAACATCATGGGTGTTGTAGTTCCGTCAGTATCTGGTACTAATCTAAAGCAAGCATTTGGCGAAAGGGCGATTGGTTTCACCGGTTCATCACCTTATATCGATGAAGCAGCAGATTCTTTCGGTAATCTAATTGAAAGTACAGTGAAAGCCGCTGAAATGGAAGCAACACTGAAGCGCCTTCTAGCGGAAATAGAAGCTACGAAGAGGCGTGTAAACGCTCTTGAGTTCAAGGTCATTCCTGAATTAGAAGAAGCTAGAGTTTTCATTCAATTGAGACTTGAAGAGATGGAGAGGGAAGAAACATTCCGTCTTAAGCGATTCAAGAACAAGTGATATTGTACCCGATTCATTCATTGAGGTCGGCTGTACACCCAAGCCTGTTGGGAGGTCTACGCTATGTCGGATGATGAAGTAATAGCCATCCACAAAGATTCATGGAATCACCGTGAGTTGATGAAGCGTATTATCTCAAGACATTGTTATGTTTTGGAGGATATCGGGGGGAGGTCGCCTGCATATGTTGTCTCTGAGAAAGATGACGAGGATATGCATGAGGTTCTTGAGTCGATGAATGCTCACCTCAAACCACTGGGATACAATGCTAGATTGTATCCTGATGATCCATGGATTGTACAAATAATTGCAGACCCTGTCAGGCAATGGCCATCTCCTAGATTCGTTTTGACGATGTGGATATTATCGTTGTTAACTACAGTATATGCTGGAGAAAGGTGGATGTCCAATGCTAGACCTAATGGTGGGTGGTTTGTTGAAAATGCTTCTTTAGATGCCTTAATTGGCTACACACTACCTCTATTCCTAGTATTGATTATGGCCTCATTTTTACAGAAATGGATTGCTTCTAAGCACGGCGTCAATATGCCACATTTGTTTCCTATACCTGGGCCTGCAATGATTTGGTGGCCTTTTGGTATTCTTGGATTCGCCTCATTACCAAGGAGTGATGCTAGATTGTGGCCTGACCGCGGGTCATTAGGTAATACCTCAATATCTTCTCCGCTATTGATGATAATATCTGGTATGGCACTGTGTTTACTTGGCCTCAAACTCACTCCAGATGTAGTTCCATTGTCCTCTTCTCCGCTGGCTATTGAGTTACCATTGCTAGTAAATCTACTAGGACTAAGCATAGAGGGTGAGACACTAATAATCCTCAAAACAGCTTGGGCACATCCATTCACTAGAGTTGGGTTAACACTGAGTTTTGTAGGATGGATCTCTCTCCTTCCTATTCCTACATTCCCTGGTGGAAGAATACTAATCGCTAGAATGGGTATCCCCGAGGCAAGGTCGGGTTCAACTCAGGTCATGCTTCTAATGGTGATACTATTATTCGCATTTTTGTTTGGAGCATTTTCAACTTGGAGCATATGGGTTCCAATAGTTGCTATTTGCGCATCCCTGCTCATCACTAAAGGTAGTGATCCAAGGTTACCTATTGTATTAGACGATTTCAAAGGCCTACCGGAAAGCGATCACAGAAGATTAGGGATTATTCTGTTCATGGCCTTCATGTTCGCACTTCCTGCTCAGATTCCATTTGCAGAATCTGAAACCTGGGATGATGAGATTTCATGGAGTATCGATGAAAGCTACTTGGTGATAGAAGATAATATGTTCACTCAGATTATTGAAGTGAGTAACCCTTCACTAATTGTGCAGAGTTGGGATATAGCCCTTCAGAGTGGCTCATATGGTGAATCCATTTTAACGAGTATTGATTGTGGTTCTGGTAGCCAATCCGAACAATTTACTTGTGAAGGAAATGTTGATCCTCTTGATTCAGTAGAATTAAAATTCACTTTCCAATGGAATGAAACTTGGAACACGACAGCTATGGATTTCACATGGCGTATTGGTAATCAATTTATTCAACACCAAGTAATTCCAGACCAGAACATATATCCTGTCGGGCTATGGAATTTTAACGGTGATATCGACGACCCAAAGTCCTGTATAGAAATCGAAGTCGAGAAATCCCAGACTGTAAATCTGTCAATTACAACCTTACATACAACATGGGATGATATAGATGATAACAGCAATATTTCATTCACCAAAGGAACTTCAGAAATATGTCTAAATGGGCTATCTGGTGATGATATGAGTTGGTTAAAACTTCAAGAGTTTTATCTGGGCAATGTCTCTTACATGGCAGATTATCATTCTGAAAATATAGTGGCGATTCCAGTAGAAGGTGTAGTCTTGGGTAGTGAAGAATTACTCTTCAGTCAGTCGATTCTTGCATTAAACCATGACGGAGATTGCCTTTCTTTGGGAACTCCATCTCCTCCAAAAAATAATACCTGGAACATGTCGATATACCCTGTTCATACCAATAAATATCAAGATTCGAATGAATCAATCCTGCTCTTTGCTCCCGATGGCGGTGTGATTTCAGATTGTACAGTCGTACATGCACCTCTTCAATACAATGTCGTTAGAGGGCCTGCATTGATTCTTGTTGATGAAACGAATAGTACTCAGGATTGGATCGGTTCGGTCTCTTTTACTGCTGATGAATTAGTTATTGAAAATCCAGGTTCTGAAAATATTTCACTGAATATTGAGTTTGATGGTAATGGTCCCCAGTGGTCAGTTTCAAATGATATCGTGTTACTGGCGGGTGAAATTACCACTGTTTCAGCAGTTGCGCCCGGAACTGGAGTTTCATTTTCATGGCTTGAATTAAATGATGGTGAAGTCATTCTGCATCTGGTAAATCACGAGGTTTGAATATGCGAATCGCTGTGTTGGGTGCCGGTTCAATCGGTAGCCTGATTGCGGCTAAGTTGGTAGATTCTGGTTACGAGGTATTGGTTCACGCCAGAGGAGAGCATGGAGCAACTTTGGCTATTTCAGGATTGGAAATAACAGGCGAGTGGGATGTGAAAATACCCCCTCAGGACTGGACAGTAAGCCTTGAGGGTGCGGGAATACATCCAACTTTAGAGAATTCTTGCGACCAGGCAATAATCACTAGTAAAGCGAAGGACACAGATGAACTTGCTCAATTAGCTACATTCTTGACTAAAGGACCAGTTTTGTCCCTTCAGAACGGGCTTGGTAATTTAGAAATCATCAAGCAATATGCTTTCGAGAATGCTGCAGTCGGGGTTACCACTAATGCTGTGAAAAGGACAGAACCGGGTCGCATTGAATGGGTTGGAAAGGGTAATCTGATCGTGGGGGGGCCTAAAGGGGAAGAATTCGCAAAAACCCTAGAATGCCTAGATGCGACTTACAATGGTGACGTGTCTTCAGTATTATGGAATAAATTGCTCCTGAATGTCGCAATTAACCCACTGGCTGCTATTTGTGGTGTGAAAAACGGTGAACTCCGTAAGGAACCATTGCTTTCTCAGGCAGAATCTACAATGTTAGAGGCAGCGTCAGTGGCCCGGATGCTTGGGATAAATATCGGAGATGACCACGAATTACTACAGAGCCTTCATTCAGTCTTAGACACAACATCAGAGAATATTTGCTCAATGCTGGCGGATGTTAGATCTGGCAAAGAAACTGAAATTGACATGTTGTGTGGGCAAGTAGTAACTAGAGCAGAGCAGTTAGGGATTCCAACTCCTCTGAATAGCATGTTACTATCTCAAATCAAGTCGCTTAGATGAGGTCCTTGTTCCAGTGCAGCCCTCGGTTTTCTTTACGGTTCAATGCGTCTTCTGTAATGTGGGTTGCGACAAGAACCAAGTTTCTTAATTCCACTAATTCTCTCGAAGGCAAACTTCGTCTCCAGATTAAATCAACTTCTTTTGATAGCAATTCAAGCATTCTTTTAGCCCTTTCAAGCCGATTAAAGCTACGGACAATTCCAACATCATCCGTCATCGTTTTCCTTAACGTCTCTAAATCTCTGATTAAGGGGGCGTGTTCCTCTAATTCGAGCATACCCTCCGCTCTCCAAGGAGGTACACTCTCGATATTGTTTACAGATCTTGATTTGAAATGTTCAGCAGCCCTATTGGCAAAGACCACTGCTTCCAATAAACTGTTTGAAGCGAGACGGTTTGCTCCATGCATTCCTGTGCATGCGACCTCGCCAATTCCATAAAGTCCTGGAATCGGAGAATCATCTGCCATCAATACCCTTCCATCGATGTCTACTGAAAGGCCTCCTACCATGTAATGCGCAGCAGGTGCAACAGGCAGAGGGTCTCTGCCCAGTGATAATGCGTACTCATTCAACTTGGCCTCGATTGTAGGGAAGTGGGAGTGTAGTGCTTCTCTGTCCAAGTGATCGGTAACCAACCATACAAAATCTGCTCCGGATATTTTCATCCTTTGATCGCATGCTCTTGCTACCACATCTCTAGTTGCTAGGCTGCCGTCGGGGGAGAAATCTAGTGTAAATGAAAAATCGTCGGGCTTTGAGTCACTTAATCTATAGGACTCTAGGCCGACTTCATCGAGCAAGACTCCGCCTTCTCCTCGTAACGCCTCAGTAATCAGAAAAGGCCTTTCATTCCCTGCCATTAATGCTGTTGGATGGAATTGAAAGAATGCCATATCTTTGCTTGCAGCGCCAGCTCGAACTGCCATTGCTAGACCGTCTCCACTCGCAACTGGTGGATTGGTTGTTCTTTCCCAAAGTTGTCCGCAACCACCAGTGGCAATCAGAACAGCATCTCCTGAGATAGACTCCATTTCTCCAGAGTCAAGACTCAGGCACCAAACTCCTTTGATTCCCTTTGCAGGCTCTCCATGCACCCTTTGGATAAGATCCACTCCTAAGGTGTGCGGCCTCAATGTGATATTGTCGCTCTTCGAAACAGCATTGTTCAGCGCCCTTTCAATTTCTGCACCGGTCGCATCTTTTGCATGCAGTATTCTGCGAGCGGAATGCCCGCCTTCTTTCACTAGGTGGAAACCGTCTCCATCTTTTTGAAAGTCAACTCCGATTGATAGTAGGTCTCGAATCCTGTCGCCGGCTTCTTCAACAACACATCTAACAATCGTTTCATCACAAAGCCCGTCTCCGCATGATAGGGTGTCTTCTATGTGGGCTCTCATGGCTTCTCCGTCGGTTTTGTTGAGAATACCTGCAATCCCGCCCTGTGCCCAATTAGTTGAGGAGTCTTCAGGTCGCTGTTTGGTGATTATTATCACTTCGTGACCTGCCTCTTCAAGCCTTAGTGCTGCGAATAGACCAGCTATTCCACTGCCGATGATGATAACTCGTGACATTGCAGACGGTTTGGCGGTGGAGCCATTCACATTCAAATGTGACTCATAGATAATAGCGACATCAATAAGGTGTCGTTCATGCACCGTCGTAATATGGGTGTGGTGAAGAAGTTGGCAGCAATCATCGGCCTTGCGCTGATTGCGGTATCTATTGCCAATGTAGAATTTGGGGCCCTAATGGGCCTTGAACCACCTCAGAAATTGATTTTGGCGAGAGTTGCAGACCCGGGGTGTACCTCCGATGATATTCAGAAGGATCTCGATGCCGGTGATGCTAATGCATGTGTGACTACGCCGGGGGTATGGGAGGCTCCTGACTTACTTTTGTTGCTTGAGGGTTCAATTATGTTCCTCACGACTTTTCTTCGTTGGCCTCGTAAAGGAAGATGGGCTTTGCGAATTCGGAAAATAGCAGTTGTCACAGGAGTCATTCTTTGTGGAATTGCACTTGCGGACCGCTTTGACCAATTGCCAGGGACTTCTTCTGAAGACTTAGCTGCATTATTGCCATTCCCTGCTCCGGCAATTGCTGTCCAAATCGGTATCTTTGCGGCTGGAATATTCCTGATTAGAGGTCCGAAATATCGTATCGACGGTAAAAGTTCTGAAAGGCCGAAGAAACAGAAGAGAGAGTACACAATTCAACAATTAGACATGGCTTACAAACAAGGCGGGAATCTAGGTAACCTTGCCAACACAAAGCGAAGCAAAGGTTCATCTCAATACAAGACTATTGGAGACCTGTGGGATTACCAAGGGCTTTCCAAATATGAAGGCGCATTTGAAGGCGGAATGCGTGATACTTTCAATGAAAATGTAGGCAGATCTTGCCATCTGTGTAATGGTGAAGGATGCCGTGGTTGTTCCAACACCGGTATGGTCTCCTAAATGGTGCACTTCGGCTAAATCTGGCCCCTGTGCTAAACTACTTCTCGCGAGCGCGAGTCGGGTAACCTTCAAGACCCCCCTCGTACCCTTGGGCTCTTGAGGTCAAGTTTTCACTATCTTGATCGAGAGGGAAAGGGATGTATCTAAAGTCATTAGAAGTTGAGAACTTCAAGTCGTTCAAGGGTGAAGCAGTAATTCCATTTGATCGTGGATTCACTGCCATTACTGGACCAAATGGTTCCGGTAAATCTAACTGTGGAGATGCTGTACAATTTGTATTAGGTGCACGTTCTGCTAAAGTTCTAAGAGCACAAAATTCTAAGGATTTAATTTTCAATGGCGGTAAATCAAATCGTCCTGCTAGGAATGCGAAAGTCACCCTCGTCTTCGCAAATCCTACTCTGACAAATGGTCGCCGTAGATTACAGATAGACTCGGACGAAGTTAGAATGACTCGTGAAGTCAGACTTACTAAGTCTAACAATACCGTTTCAACATACTTGTTGAATGGGGAAGAGAGCAATCAAAAGTCATTCCATCGACTCTTAGGCCAAGCAAACGCACGGCCAGATGGCTACAATATCGTTCTACAAGGTGACGTTACTAGACTTTCTAGCATGACAGCAGTTGAGCGTCGTAAAGTCTTAGATTCTGTAGCAGGAGTTACTTCCTACGACGATGAAATCCGTAAAGCAGACCGTCAGAAAGGACAGGTAGAGGATTATATTGAGCGGATTTCGCTTGTAGAAGATGAGCAGAAAGCACGTCTAAAGACTTTAGAAAAAGAAAAAGTCGTAGCAGAAAAGGCCAAAGAAACTCGAGATCAATTCGATAACGCCAATGTAGTGCTTCAACAATCAAGGCATATGACGGCCAAAGAGGAAATTAAACACCATTCTGATGAAAGAACCAGATATATTGCTGAAGCCGACAAGTTACAACTAGAGGTAAAGGCGGCAGAGTCTGTATTGTTAGGACTTGATGATAGAATTGGCGAGTTAGAATCCCAAATTTCAGAAGCAATGGGCGGGGACAAAGGAGGTCTAAACGATCAAATTGGCAAATTGCAGGTCTCTCTTGCACTGAATAATGATCACCTTGATGAAGCCGAAAATGCAGATTTTGATGACCGTGAATTCTTAGTAGACTTAGAGGACCAAATTTCTGAAGCAAAGATAAATTTAGACAACCATGATACAAATCTATCCGCTGCAAACGAGGCTTTAGCTGCCAGTAAGCAGGCTTTCCTGGAAACCGAGGCAATAGAAGCAGAGATTAGGGAAACTTTGGAAAGTTCTGGAGCGGCAAGCGCTTCACTGTCTAGGGCACTATCAAAAGCAAACGAGTACCTTGATAATTGTAGAAGTGCGGTACAAGCTGCTAGATTAGAAGCGGATAAGGTTGCTAACCAATCTGAAATGATAGCGGAGCAGTTATCTGCTGCAGAAGAAGAAATTGATGATGCGAAATTAGCATTCGATGAGGCGCAATTCCAGTTTGAAGAACTGGATACTGTTGACCCTGAAAATGATCGTACTGCACTTGCAAATGAATTACGAAGTGCTCAGTCTGCAGAAAAGCGTCTGATTGATGAATCAGGCGCTGTAGACAAGAGATTGCAAGATGCTGAGAGAAGACTATCATCTGCTAGGACAGAATTAGACAGACGTTCTGGAAGTAATGGTATGGCTCCAGGTGCAGCAGCAGTGATGGCTGCCAGAGATAGAGGCGAATTGAAAGGAATCATAGGCACAATAAGCGAATTATGTGCTCCAAAGGATTCTGCTCATTCCGACGCATTGGCTACCGCTGTAGGTGGAGGGATGAACTCTGTAGTTGTAGAGAGCGACCAGGTCGCTGCTGAAGCAATGGCTCTACTGAAGAGTAGGAAATTAGGGAGAGCGACCTTCTTACCTCTGAATAAGATGCAAACTAACCGTTCATCCGGTAAAGCAGCAATGGTTGCAAGGAAAGAAGGAGTGATTGGATTCGCACACGAGTTATTAGATTACGATCCTAGAATCGCTACCGCTGTTTCATATGCATTGCGTAATACTTTGGTTGTCAATAATATTGGAACTGCTCGTCGATTGATGGGTGGCGTAAGATTAGTCACCTTAGGCGGCGAAATCACAGAGCCTGGTGGCGCAATGATTGGAGGTAGCAAGCAGAAGATGAAAGCAGGTTTCGGTGGTAAGATACACGGTGCTAGCGAAGTCGACAAACTCGTTGGCGAAGTAGACCGCCTTTCCATAATGGCGCAAACTGTTGCTGCAGCATTACGTGAAGCGAGAACACGTCAACACGAGATTCGAACTAGAATCAACTCACTTGCTGAGGATGACCAATCTGTTAAGGCTGGTACCATGAAGGCTGAACTGGAATTGGCTGAGAAGGTATTAGTCAAGGCTAGGGGGGTCGCTTCTCAATTGGAAACACGTTTGAAAAATTTAGATTCCGACCATATTGGTAAGTTGGCTATGGTTGAATCGGCTTCAATGAAGTTAGTAGAAGCTGAAGCAGCAAGAGATGAAGCGAGTGAAGAACTAAACAACTCGAGCCCAGAGGGAATTCGTAATAGGTTACTCGAAGCGCAAACACGCCGTGTAGAGGCAGAGGGTGCTGCAAATAAGGCACAAGTTACTATCAATAGTGGCAAGGAAATGAGCGATCTTCTTACTTTGACGTTAGACAATCTAACATCTAGGGCTGATGAGATTCAAGCAGGAATGGCTGGACGAGAAAAATCCGTCAAAGAATGGAAGGCATCGATTGCCGAGGAAACGATTCTACTCAATCAAAAGGAAGAGGAAAGGTCAACACTCCTAGACGAACATCAAGAATTAGAGAATGAGAGGAAAGAACTAGTCGAAGAGCGTGCTGAAGTTAAAGCGAATGCTAACCAAAAGGCCAATTTAGCAATCAATAGTAGATCTATGGCTGAAGATATTTCTCGCAATCTTGCAATCCGTGAACAAAACCTAGCAGATTTACTTGTTGAGATGGCGGCAGAATCAATTTCTGTAGCAGAAGATGATGCTGAACTTCCGAATGTGGGTGATGCACAGAAGCGTGTCAATGACCTGCGAAGGAAACTTGACAGATATGGGGATTTCAATATGCTTGCGATCGAGCAATATGATTCCTGTAAGAAGAGACTAGATGAAATGAAAGATGATTTCAAGGTTCTACAAGAAAGGAGAAAGAGATTGATCGATATCACTGACAAGCTTGAGAGCCAAAGAAAGACTCGACTTTTGGCTACTCTGAAAGAAGTGAATGAGAACTTCAAGGTAGTATACAACCGATTATCCAACGGCGGTCGTGGTGAATTATTCCTCGAAAATCCGGATGAACCGTTCAAGGGTGGTTTAGACATGTGGGCTCAACCGAGGGGCAAATCGAACAAGTCACGATTACAAGGTCTTTCAGGAGGGGAGAAATCAATGGCGTCCTTGTCGTTGATTTTCGCAATACAAGATCACGATCCAAGTCCATTCTACTATTTCGATGAAGTAGACCAGAATCTCGACGTTCCTAATTCCAAGTTGATTGCTACAGAATGCCGCAATAGAAGTGAGGCTGCCCAATTCATTATGGTCACACTACGCAAGGTATCCCTCGAACTTGCAGACCATCACATCGGTATCACTCATGGTGGAGATGGTTGTTCTCGAAGAATTGTAGATTTCGACCGTGACCGTGCTATAGAACTGGGCGCTCAGGCTGAGAAGGAGGCTACTGATGCAGCGGATAAGAACCATTCAAGAATCGAAGAAGCAAGAATAATTGCTCACGAGATGCCGGAAGTTCCAGATGCTCTACCTGCTCCTAAGAGCCTTGGTGGATTATTGAAGCACATAGAGGATGATGATTCCAGTTCAGAAAGTGGTTTTGAAGCCCTTACTGAAAGGGCTGATGAATTAACTGAAGAAATTCAGGAAAGACAGAAGATAGTTTCTGAATTATTAGCTGATGAAGAAGAGCAAGAGCATGATGAAGAGGTCGAAAAGGAGGTCTGAGTATGCAACAAGCCGTGTTAGACGACTGGTTCCTACGTCAGGACATTCTTGACCAATTGATGAGTCAGGAGGAAGACCTGAGCGAAGCAGAACGTTATGCTGACCGCATCTTGAGGATTGCACAAGAAGAAAGTGCTGAACATCAAGTCCTGTCTGATCCTTTTGACCGTTCTGTGGCCCTGGTACTATCTTTGGTTAAAGAAGAGGGAATGGACCCTTGGAATATTGATTTATCAGCGTTCCTGAAATTGTTTACTCAAAGGGTAAGGAAGGAAGCATCAGGCTTAGATTTGCCAGCATGCGGTCGTCTTATTCGAATGTCTTGGGAAGTCTTAACTCAACAAGCGTCGACACTATTCGACCGAGTAATAGCACTAGATTTTGAAGACGAAGAGGATTTCACAGACTTTGGCTGGGAAGCCGAATACGATGATGAAGAGTTCATTTTCACTTCATCAGTTCTTGAAGGCAGTGCAGACCTGGTTTTGCCATCCTTTTTCGGAGAGAGAATCAGGAGGGAGGAAGGTAGGCCTTCTACACTTGGAGAGTTGCTGTCTGCATTGAAAGACGCATGTGACGAGGCTGAAATACTCAAGGCCAAAGAGGAATATCGCAAAGAACATGCAGAAGAACTCAAGAATATGCTAGCGAATGTAGGGGCTAGGATGCATAATGAAGACATGGAAGGTGATATCCGTAGGTGCTGGGACGCAATGCGGACAGTATGCAACTCTAGGAATGAATCTAAAGTTCCAGTATCAGAAGTTACTCTAGAGTTAGAGAAGATTCTACTGGACACATTTGGAGAAATTCCAGAAGGCTATGATGTGGAATCTAAGATCACATCTTTCGTTGCTGGACTGTTCCTAACTCACAGAGGCTATGCTTGGATTAGCCAAGATGGCCCTGAAGACCCAATCATGCTAGAGGACCGCTGGCCTGATGCTAAAACATTCGAAGAAGTAACTGTCCTAGCAGACAAGTTGATGGCCGATGATTCAGATTCAATCAAAGAGGATGAAACAGAGTCTATGAGGCACACTGCCAGGTTAGCAGAGAGGGCACGTGAGGCTCTAGAAGAAGAAGAACGAGCCAAGCTAGAAGCAGAAGCAAATTCTGAAAACCCAGACGACTGGTTAGTCGAGTGAGGAGTTAATTACATGTCGGAAGTACCTTTGGAAACTTTACTTGAAGCGACACTTTTCAGTGCGGGTCGTTCATTGAATCTGATTGAGTTATCGGAACAATTAGGATATGACGAGGAAGAGATAACAGAGGCTATCGGCAATCTCCAATCAACTGTTAAGCGAAGACGCGGAGGTGGCTTGCAAGTCGTCGAAATTGGTGGGAAATGGGCGATGGAGGTCAAACCAATCATTGCTAACCATCTTCCTAAGGAGACTAAGTCAGAATTGCCTCCTAAGTTGCTAAAGGCTGCAGCGTTAATTGCATACCATCAACCAATGCCTCAATCAAGATTGGTAGAATTGCTTGGTCAGCGTGCCTATGATCACATTAGGGAACTCGCACAAGCCGGGTTAATCGGTAGGAGGAGAGATGGAAACACTAGACGTCTAACTACTACTCGTCGTTTCTCGGAGATGTTTGGATGCCCGCATACAGATCGTAAGAAGGTCAAAGCATGGTTCAGAGACATGGTTGTATCTTCTGGAATGCTGGATGGTATGGAAAGCAAACTAGCCCTAAGAGATGAGACTGATGGAGAGGGTGGTACTCAAACCACTCTCGAACTTGGTGAAGATGAGTGATTATCTTCTCAATGATTCAAGCGTTTCCTTGACCAACTGCTGAGTGACAGGCCCGTTTTGTGAGTTAACTAACTCTGCAACCTTTTCAATTTCCTCGCCAATAGCGCCTGCGCTAACTGCCATGTTTCGTGCGTGGAGCTTCATATGGCCTGCCTGGATGCCACTTGTGGCCAATGCTCGCATGGCTCCAAGGTTTTGTGCTAGGCCTGCAGCAGCGATGACTCCTGCTAATTCTTGAGCCGATTCTAGGCCCAATATCGAAAGATTGGCTCTTGCTGCAGGGTGGACCTTAGATGCCCCTCCTACGATTCCAACAGCCATTGGGGTTTCCAGTTTACCAACCAAGTTACCTTCCTCGTCTCTATGCCATCTGGTCATCGAGCAATAACTTCCAGTTTCTACTGATGCCCATGCGTGACACCCGGCTTCGATTGCCCTCCAGTCTTGCCCACAAGCAAGGGCAACTGCGCTTATTGCATTCATTACCCCCTTGTTGTGTGTTGCAGCCCTGTATGGGTCTGCCATTGCAAAGTGGTGTGCTTCTAGTATGCCGGCAATAATTTTCCTGCCGTTTTCACTTGTGCCATCATCGGACAATTCTTCAGGTGTAAATGTGGCTTCTACTCTGGCTAGGCGCTGTGATGCTAAATTAGAAAGGATTCTGAGATGAACTCTTCCGCCAGTAATTTCTTCGACCTTTCCACTAATCAGTTCCGCCATTGTGTTAACGGCATTTGCGCCCATGGCGTCCCTGGTGTCGACAAGCAAATGAATTACAAGCATCCTTCCAGACATAGAATCAATACTTCTGACTTGAATGTCTTTACATCCTCCTCCTAATTTGATCATTGTGGAGGGTAATGAGTTGCACATGCTCATTAATTCGTATTTTGCAGTTAGAATTGCTTCACCTGCGACTTCAACATCTTCTAATTCAAGGACTTGGATTTGTGCAATCATGATTGGATCATCGCTAGATGTTCTAAATCCTCCCTTTGCAAGGCATCTTTTTGCCATATTGCTGGCAGCTGCAACTACGCTAGACTCTTCAACGCAGAAAGGAATGAGGTACGGAAAGCCATCTATTACGAAATTAGTTGCGACTCCTACGGGTAGGGACATGGTTCCAATTACGTTCTCAATCATGCGATCTGCAGCGGTTTCATCCAACTCGCCATGACTGGCTAGTGCTGAAACTTCATCGGCACTGAGATTAGCCAATTCTGCAACCATGTGCCTCCTTTCTTCCACTGAGAGTTTGAAGAACCCTGAAAGTCGGCTTTTGTCAACTGGCATTGCACTGTTCCTCCAGTTGTAGCGGGTGGTGTCTACTTGATGAATAAACCGCTGATTAACGCTTCGACTAACGCGTTAACTGTGCGTTAACTATGCGTTAACGGCCTTCAAATAAGCCAAGCCGTGTCAAATTCAACGCGTACTAACGCACCTGTAGCACCCCCTCTCTCGGTGAAACATCATATACTCGTTAATTCCCACTGCGAATTATGGATGAAGATGTGCCATATCTTGGATTACCAGCACTTAGGGTTAATCCGTTCCATGCTAGGCCCCTCGAAACAGGACAATCCAAATTGTTAGTGGGGCGCGATGATCTTACTGCTAGATGGGCTAGGTTTTTGAAAATTAGAAATGCTCGGATGATATTACTTGTAGGGGAAAGTGGCACTGGACGCTCTTCGCTAATGAGGTGCCTTTCTGAAGAGACTGAAAAAAGCGTACATTTGGATATGTTCCCATCAAACGATCCAGTTTCCGCAATACTTCACGAGATATACGTTACGTTAGTTGGTTTTGATGTACCATCTAGCACTCAAGAGCTGGTCTCAAGGCTTGTATCCAACACAGAATCAACTCAAGGACCACTGCCGTTGATATCTCTTGATTTCTCTAACGCCGATGGAAAAAAGTTGGCAGATGTTCTTGCAACCCTGGTCAACCCTTTGCATCGCCTCAATGCATTGGTTATCGTCTCTCTAACCACTGACCAGAGGGCACAAATTCCTGCGGCATTAGTAAACAATTTCGACCACTCAGCCGTGATTAAATCACTGATTGACGATGAAGTAAAGCTATTGTGTGAGTCTAGAATTGCTAGTGCGTCTAACATAAGTTGGGACTTGCCAGATGATGCACTGGAATACATTTTGGAGAAAACTAAAGGAACTCCGTCTAAGGTGATGCGCCTTCTTAGAGATATGGTGGATGAAGAAAGGTCAAACCCGAGAGATGTGAAATACGAAGAGACATCAATTAATTTCGAAGAATCTGAAATCAATATTTCTTATCCCGAAGAGGAAGCGCCTTTGGAAGATGTCCAAGCAGGCTCAATGTTTGATTTAGACCTGGATAAATTAGCGCAAGAGCCAGTTGTAGAGAAAAACAGCCCAATTCCTCCTCCTCTGCCGGCTATGGGTGCATTTGGTAGGCTAGCGGCTAGAAATAGAGTATACAAGGAAGAAGCGCCTCCTTTCGATAAGAAAAACGCACCTAAGGCGCCAATAGATTCTAGGGATGTGGATGCAAACAGCCTTTGGCTGGCAAACCAACCAGAAGCAGTACTCATTCAATCAGAGGAGATTGTGGAACACACTCCTGAGATTGAAGACTTTGAAGACGATGAGGAGTACAACGCTCCACCGTCTGCAATCGATTCAAATGGTAACGTTGAAATTTTATTCACACAACTTCTGAACGCATTGGATGTACCTAAAGGAGTGGGTGTCGCCGATTTACTAGCTGCCATACGCCGTCCAGTTCTCGGCCAGAAAGAAAGTAAACCGCTAGACATGCAAACACTCCGAAGCCTTTCTCGGGGTGAAGCAGTGTTAGTCGAGGTTGGATCTGAAAGAGAGTTCTCTCCTTCCGATGCTAGGCTACAAGACAAACTAAGTGTGCAACGGCCGAGGATGTCACAGATGTGTAACCGGCTCTATAGAGGCGGCATATTATCGGTTCAACAACGTGGCAGAACTCGGATGTTCAAATTAACAAACGATGCAAGAGCCCAATTGGTGGCATGGGGAATGATGGAGGGAGGAATATGAGTTGGACTATTTCGAGATCATGGCAAGCCCCTAATTTGATTTCAACGGCTTGCAATGTGGGTAGCGACCTACTGGTTTCAGCAGGCCTAGATTTGATACTTCTCGATGAGGATACCAATCCTAGGTGGAGAAAGGAGTTGCCATTTAGGGTTCATGCTGCAGCGCATGCTGCTGGTAAAATTGGTATTTTGTTCGGCCATGGCTTCCATTTATTGCGTGTAAGTGATGGCTCGCAAATCGGCGAAGGACGCTCTACTACTGGCGGTTTCAGTGATTTGTTACCAAGGCCAGGAGGAGGATGGGTACTTTCTTGTCGCCAGGGCCAATTACACGTATTCAATCAAGATGGAAGGGGGCTGAAACGTCTTGCAGTAGGCGGAGTTCGTCGCTTGATTGGCTGGTTCGATCGTGAGCACCTAATGTGGCAAGATGAAGATGGGAAGTTAAGATGTGCCCGTCTTGCCAATGAGGACTCACAACGCCTGTTAGAGGACAGAGTGTGGTCATGGGTTAGTCGAATGTCACAAGGTAGGGTCTTGATGCAATCTGCTGATGGTATGCTGTGGGAAGGGACTCCTCATCCATACGGCTGGGACAATCTAGAAACAATCGAAACTAGGTCACTTGAACCATTGTCTGCTCATCGAGCTGGAGACGGTTGGTGGGTATTATCAATCGATGGTAGTTTGAATGCTATGGCGGAAGACGAGTCAATCGAGTTAGCGAACACTAACTTAGGTGATTTCTTGATAGGTTTAGCCGCTGACACCATGGCGACAATCAAGCGTAATGGATTGGTTAGGATATGGCAATCTCCCGAATTATCTCAATTAAGAAGAGTCGAATTACAGAAGATGGTTGCCGAAGCCAAAGTTGCAAGTGATTGGGAAGAGAGGCGTAAAATCTTCAAACGAGCGTGTGATGCTGAAGAAGAAGGAAGAGTATCCCTTGCAATAGAATTGTATGAATCACTTGGTAGGTCCTCGGATGTCAATCGTTTACTTTCTAGACAAAGGGGTGACTGAATGAGTATTGATGATGTAGTTACTGAAGAGAAATTGACTCATTATCTCGGCCTAACTAGGAAGGCTAGGAATAAGGCTACGCCTATTCATGAAGAAGGAACTCCTGAATCAAAACAACTTCAAGTGATGCTTAGAATGGCAGATGACTATGCTAGTGACGCTCAGCATTTCATGAACATTGGTGATTATGTGAGGGCTTTTGGAGCGATAAATTACGCCCACGCCTGGATAGATGCCGGTGTCAAATTGAGATTACTGGATGGACACGGTGATGATGTCCTCTTCACACTTCCATAATCATTCGATTACTGAGTTGGTAAGATCTGTTAATCTCGAAAGTTGCTCTTGAAGAATATTTAATCTCTCAATAGCTTGTTGTCTAAATGGTATCAATGCTTCATTTAGTGAGACTGCTAGTTGATATGTATGAGATGGTCTACCCCTGCCTCCAGATGGTACTGTTATGATTTCAATGAGTTGCAATCTGTTTAGTTGGTTAATAGCAATACTAACATCAGGCTGTCTTAGATTACAACGTTCTTGTAAGTCAGAAGACTTTGATGGGCCGTGAACATGGAGGCAGATTAGTGCTTTAGCGGTGTTAAGTTCTGCACCTAATGAAACTAGAAGTTGAACCATTTCTTTTGAATCAACATTCGAATCAGAATCATCTATCTCTGCCACAAGTTCCTGATTCGACGCCATAATGCTGTATGCGCTTATCTCTGTATATGAATTATTCACCGACATTCTTCATCCAACTTGCCTTAGATGGGACCTACCACTGACCTCTATCCAAGTAATGTTGGCCTGAGACAAGCGCCTTTTCAGTTCTGTGTCTACTGTTAGAACCGGCCACTTCATTTCGATTGCTAGGGCTAAAAGTTGGTCATCAGTGTGGTTGCCTGAGTTTTCAGGGGGAGTGATTACTTCCGCCTTCGAACTTAACATTGAAACCAATAGTTTACGGTCATTTAGGGCATTGAGTTCTGTAATGACGTTAGGAACAACCGCTAATTGTTTCGTCCCTGCGCATTCAAGCAATGCTTGGTCGATGTTAATTCCGGCTTCGATGACTGCGACCCAGCCGCAGGCATCCACCAAAACTCTGTGCATGGTTATCACTCGATAGTTCCGTGACCAATTAATCTCCAGCGAGATCCCACACGTCGTGATAGAGATATTCTCTGTCCACTGTCTGCGCATATTGGCAACTTCAGGGTAAGAGTTGCCTTGCCTTTACCAGAGTTTGATACAACTCCTACACTAGTTGCTGTCGCAACGTTGACCATCAGCATTTCATTGGACCTCAGCGGCATAATTGGAGATGCATCTTGCCCTTCTCCAGCAACCATGTGCTTCATCAGATTTACAGAGATGTTTACTTTCTCTCTAATTTCAGGAAGATCTCCTACTTTTGCAACGACTTGTCCAGATAGATTGTCAGCAGTGGTGACAGCAGGGTCCAGAGGTGTTGCCATGCCGCATAGTCCGCCAGCATGCATATTTTCGAGATTTAGTCCTCCGCCCTGCATACTGGATACTTTCGATTGAATTGGTTCATAGTGTACTTTGTTACCTTTCTGAATTTTTCTTCCAGGGCCGATAACAATTTCATCATCGATGTTGAACTGACCTTCAACAATACTTCCTCCGATGACTCCTCCTCGAAGTTTACTTGGCCTAGTTCCTGGTCTGTTGATGTCGAAAGAGCGAGCTACATGCATGATTGCACGCTTATCTTTGGAACGGTCAGGGGTTGGAATTGTAGCTTCAATTGCCTGTATTAGAATATCTAGATTTACATCGTGGTGTGCAGATACCGGGATAATTGGTGCACTTTCTGCGATTGTTCCACTAAGGAACTCTTTAATCTCGTTATGAGATTCAACAGCTCGCTCACGACTAACTAAGTCGATTTTGTTTTGAACGATCACAATGTTATCGATTCCAGCAATCTCTAACGCCATAAGGTGTTCTCGAGTTTGTGGCTGAGGGCATTTCTCATTCGCAGCAACCATCAGCATAGCACCATCCATGATGCTAGCGCCTGTTATCATAATCGCCATTAGTGTCTCGTGCCCTGGTGCGTCAACGAATGAAATGACCCTCTGCAATTCAGTGACATCATCCTTTCCACCATCGGGTCTACGTCCTGTTGCGTAGTATTCACCATCGTTAGTCTTGTAGAATGCGGTGTCGGCATATCCTAATTTAATCGAAATACCACGCTTTCTTTCTTCAGAATGCGTGTCCGTCCAAATTCCGGACAGTGCTTGTGTAAGAGTAGTCTTTCCGTGGTCTACGTGGCCGACTAGACCTATGTTGACTTCAGGTTGTGCAGGAAGCTTGCGTGCCATGCTTCCGTCACCCCAGTTCCTCAGAGATCAGCCTCGCGGCTTCACTCACTGCTCTCCTCTGAACTTGCTCCGAGGATGTCTGCAAGGCTCTTGTTAGCAGCCTCTACGACCTTGAGGTTAATCTGGCGTGTGTCTTGAGTAATTGTGTTCCCACGGAAGTAACGGCGCTTGCGCATTCCATCAGGCTTGTAACGGAAGCGCTTCTTTTCGCCACCCTTTGCCTTGTGAACAAGATTGTGTCCCTTGAAACCGGTTGAAGCGGTTACAAGGATTGATTGGCGGTTACCACCGCTAAGATCGGAGCGCATTGGAGTGCCAGTCTTGTCTGAACCTCCGGTGATTTCGAGTTTGTAACCTGCAAGGGATTGTTCTCCTTCTCCGACAAATATTCCATCTACTACATCCCCAATTTTCTTACCTAGGAATTGTGAGAGATTGTTACCACTCACGGTCATGTTGTATGAGGAACCGTTGTTAGCGGAATCTGTGTCATTGACTACTGCGACGAATGTAGTGTCTGCCATTATATCAACTCTTGAGCAGCCTGCCGACATGGGACGGGTATTTAGGCCCTTTGTGCGAAGATAATTGTTGATTTATCAGCGCAGTTGAGCGGGAATGAGTGTCTCCAAGCGTCTAGCAACATCACTGGGAAGCATATGCGGCATCGAAATGTGTTGTGTTCTTCCTCTACCAACATCAGATTTGGCAGTCTTGGAAACAATGATGTCTTCTTGCGCCAGACGCTTGAGATGCTTCCAAAAAGTAGTGTGACCTTTTGGGTCCTGGCCATATTCTTCACAAACAACATGGTATAATTTCTCAGCCTCTCCACTAGTCAAGTTTTCACGATTCTTCAACCTTCGACATAATCCTAAAAGAATCAACATTGCATGAGCAGGGATCTCTTCAATATTCATCGAATCTACATTATTGGGAAGAGTTACTACAGTTTTCTGGACATCTTTGGGTTCAATCATCGAACGTCCTGAAGATTCAGCACGCTTAGCAGCTCCTTGAAGCAACTCAATCGCTTGACGAGCATCACCTGACGGTGCTGCGGCTTGTGATATAAGGGTCAATATCTCGTCAGGACAAGCGCCAGTTACTAGGCCAATGTCTCTTCGTTGCGAAGCAATTTCCAGTAAACCATTCTCATCATAAGGTGGGACTCGGATGTGATTTGACCTACCTAATCTGGAGATAACAGCGTTTTCGAACCAATCCAAAACCTGTTCTTGACTAATCAGAATGGCAGAAAGAGTCCCTGTCCTGTCTCCATCTTCATCAATTCTCATCAACTTGTAAATTATATCGTCACCAGATTTCCGGAGGAGATGATCGACCTCGTCGAGTACAACGATAATGTGAGCATTGTCCCCCTGTAGCATTCTTCTTAAGCTGGTTAACAGTTCTCCAACTCCAAGACCTCTGTCTGGGTGTCCTGGATCTAAATCTTGAACTATTTTCTGCATCACTCTTGATGCAGTAGATGCATTTCTACAGTTAACATGAACATATTTGATGTTTCTTTTATCGGCAACATGTCTAATCACATCATCACAAAAGCGCTTCACTAATGCGGTTTTACCTGAACCGACAGGCCCGGTTACAACCGCCCTTCCTGTTCCTTCTGGGTGGCCGATTGTACTGAATAACGATGCTAACTGACCCTGCAACTCTTCTCTTCCAACAAGCATTTCTGGCACATAATCAAAACCGAAAATCTCCGGTTTGTTTAGAATGAGGCCAGCGCCGATACGGTCCAAATAGTAACTCATGACTTCAGATGGTTATCGTCTATGGTTATTGAACTTTCAACCCATAATGAGCATTCAAGGTATCTCATCGAACTGATATCCAGTTTCCCACTTCTTATCGCCAAGTGCGACTTCAAGTTCGAAAGGTGTGACTAATGGCTTTCCATATTTCACAGAATCATCAATTGCAATTCGCGGACATGCTGTATTGACAAAGGCATCAACTGGATAGAAATCAATCAATTCAGGTCCTACATGTTCAAGGGCCAATAGGTAACCTTTCTTTCCATGTTTAGCCAGACTTCTTTTCAGTTTAAGTGCAAGACTTCGACGCATTTGGCCCGGTTTTTCACCAATTAGGATTGCAAAGTTTTGAGCATCTTGTATTGCCATTATCAGCCCAAATCGCTGCCTTAGAATGCGCTCAATGCGTTCAGTTCCCATCTCGCTTGCATCACCGGTGTAAGGGTCTAACATTGCGAGTGGTTTTCCAGTGTGTAGAGCCAATCCGATAGGATGGAAATCTCCACTACCTAAGAACAAGTAGTGTCCAATTTCATCATCATCGCCTGAATAGTTGCATCCTAATACTTGGCCAGGGAATGTTAGTCTTGCTCCACCAACTGGAACTTCAACTTCATATCCTGCTGCTTCAAACCTTTCTTTGTAATCAAAAACCAAATGAAGGTGTTGAATTGATGCTACGAGGCCTAATTTAGAACCCTTTAGTGGTGCAACTCGACCAACAGCATCCAAGAACTTCTCTTGCGCTTCTTGTTCAGTCAAATCCGAGATATCGCTTTCAGCCAGTCTGGCTTGTGCTACTGCTCTATGCTGTGCTAAAATAGGTAGTACTGGATCAATTGCAGGGTCTCCATCATAGGTGACATCAATGAATTGAGTAGGCATGCCCGAGTCGATGTTCATCTGAGAGTGTCCCATGTGAGCGACAAGTTCGACCCCCATCATCTTCATTTTATCATGAACTAGGTCACATGCACCATAGCATGGATCTGCAGCGAGAATTACCTTTGCCGAAGTTTCATCCTCGATTTCATCCATCATTTCGAGGGCCTGCATTTTCAACCCTTCAGGGATTTGTAATGCGATTAATCGATGGTCATGGCCTTTGATACGGTCGATCAGCTCAGCGAGTTGGAAGTCATGACGATCTAAGTCCATAGTAATCACTGGATGGCCAATTATTGAAGAGTATGCCGGACAAATAAAATTACGATTCTGCTAAGAAATCGACGTACTCGTCTGGTTCGAGTAGATTTTCCATATCCACGTCATGCGGATTCAGAATAATAATCCAACCCAAATCATATGGTGAATCATTAACCAAATCCGGATTAATTTCAACTTCTCCGTTCACTTCTGCAATCTGTCCTGCAAATGGACTTGGAAAAGTCAATTTTTCATCTGCTGTCCAAATTGAGAATAAATTCATTTCCTCGTCGACCTCGGTTTCCGCGTGTGGAAGGATGACGCGGAGTACTTCTCCTATGTCTGCAGACAGGTAATCTGATATTCCAATTACCAAGCGGTCATCCTTTTCTTGGAACCAAAGGTGGTCCCTCGAATACTTGCGGCTATGTGCGATACCAAATTCCATGACTTCTTCATCCATGGTCTCAACCCTGTGTCCGCCGTTTGGCCGGTAATATATGAACACACTGCAAGAATTGAATTGCAGAGGGGCATGGCTCAAATGCTTTGACTCGTTGGCTCGCGACATGCACTTCGAAGAGACTGATGAGCAGCAGATGATTCGCGAACTAGTACGAGACTTTGCTGAATCAGTACTGCCTCCTACAATTGAGCATAGAGACGCAAATCAAATTCCTCCTGCTGAAGAGTGGGAGCAGTTTGTCGAATACGGCCTTCAAGGAATAACAATACCGGAAGAGTATGGTGGTAATCCCGTAGACGATGTATCTGAATCAATTATCATTGAAGAGTTGGCTAGAGTCGACCCTTCATTTGCCGTAATGTACTGTGTTCATGTCGGACTTTGTTCGAAAACGATTGCTCTACACGGTAATGATGACCAGAAGTCGAAATATCTGCCAAGATTAGCCGCCGGCGAGGTTGGGGCCTATTCTCTTTCTGAAGCTGGTGCGGGAACCGACGCTGCAGCAATGGTCTGTAAGGCTAAACTATCCGATGACGGTACTCATTACCTTCTAAACGGTGAGAAAATGTGGGTTACTAACGGTGCTCAAGCCCAGATTTATGTTCTATTCGCTAAAGATGTTGATCACCCGGATTACGGTGTGAAGAAGCACGGAGGTTCAACTGCGTTCATCGTTGAGCAATCTTTTGAAGGCTTTACTGTCGGTAAAAAAGAAGACAAGTTGGGAATAAGATCCTCTGACACATGTACTCTAGTGCTTGAGAACTGTAAGGTCCCTGTTGAGAACGTACTGAAAGGCTCAGGCAAAGGATTCGCAATCGCAATGAACGCTTTAGACAATTCAAGAATTGGAATTGCGGCCCAGGGCCTAGGTATTGCCCAGGGTGCATATGAGGCTGCTTTGAAGTATGCCCACGAGAGAGAAGCATTCGGAAAACCAATCGCTCATCACCAGATGATTACCTCCTACTTGGCAGACATGGCAACCCGCATAGATGCGGCTAGACTTCTGGTCTATAGAGCATCTTGGTCCAAGCAAGAACATTATGAAAATGGAGGTCCACGTCATACCAAAGAAGCAAGTATGGCAAAGTTATTCGCTGGTGATACTGCAATGTGGGTATCAGAAAGAGCAATCCAAGTTCTTGGTGGTTATGGATACACCAAAGAGTTCCCAGTGGAGCGTTTCTTCAGAGATGCTAAGATTACTCAGATCTACGAAGGTACCCAAGAAGTTCAGCGTATTGTGATCGCTCGTGCAATCAAACCTTGAATTTCTATCAAGCAGTAGTTGTTTGAGGAACATCTCTGCAGTAAGTCAAAGCCGGTGAGACCCTTTTCCAAAGACGCCAGCTGATTATTCAGCCAGCCAAGTTTCTACTAGCCCTGGTAGTATTTCTCCTGCCATTCCTAAGTGTACTTCATCGAAATCATAACCATTGATTGGCATTTCAAAATTGACTAGAATGGTTTGTGCACAGGCTGAACGTGCGGCAGCGGCCAAACCAGCTGCAGGATATACGTGGCCAGAACTCCCTATGACAATGAAAATATCACACGAATCAACCGCATCGTAGATTTCTTCCATTTGCATTGGCATCTCTCCAAACCAAACGATGTCAGGTCTCATCCTTGAAGCCTCAGCGCAACAATTGCAAAACAGGAAATCATCTACAAGGTCTTCATCAGAAATCCTCTCTTCGATTTGATTAGATTTCTCACATCTCAGAGTTTCGAGCCTACCGTGCATGTGGATAACGGAACGACTCCCTCCCCTCTCATGTAAATCATCGACATTTTGAGTAACTAGAGTGAATTCATCAAGTTCAGACTCAAGTTTTGCTAACGCTTCATGCGCAGGATTAGGCTCCACCTCATTCATCTGCCTTCGACGGGCTTGATAAAACCTCCAAACCACCTCAGGATCTGTTTGCCACGCCTCCGGAGTTGCCACATCCTCAATGCGGTAATTTTCCCACAAGCCATCATTATCTCGGAAGGTTTTGATGCCAGATTCAGCACTAATTCCAGCTCCAGTTAGTACGACCACTTTTTTGCCACGCATGACAAAGCGTTAGCGGGGGGGTTTGAAAATATATGCAGTTTCTTGCATAGATTGGAGTATTCATGTTCATCATGTTCCTATTCTTACAGATAAGCGATGTCACAGTTATTGAATACAAAGTCAAATTTTCTAATGGGTACCCTTAGCAGACCCCTCCATGCGAAGGGGTACCCAATGTTCCTAGGAGATACGGTATCGAATCCCGCTACGAGTACCAAATTTCAGATCTAAAAGAATGGCTGTCCACTGATAATATAATCGAGTACAAAAAATATCACCATTACAGCAATAAATATTGTGATGAAAATTTTCATTCCCCATTTTTTGACGTCATCTTGAGATTCGGTTGGTGTTCTGTAGTATTCAAATAGGTAGAAAATTAGTGACAGCAAGATCAATACTGCAGAAACTATCAAGCAAACTACCAAAGCATACGCTTGACCAAAGCCACAACCAAATTGTCCATAACATGGATTCAAAACGAAGTAAATTTGAAACAAAACAACCGGAATTAGAGACAACTCAACTCCTGCAAAAAAAGTCCAAAATGCGTATTTGAAATTTCTTTTCTCACGGGTATAAACCTGGACCATTTTTATTAGAACCAATTGGAAAA
>Ga0233444_10001610_pt1 | contig 25155 bp, 20 predicted proteins | sample SI_124_October20_6_FD_182792 | JGI IMG/M metagenome (GOLD analysis project Ga0233444, IMG submission 182792) | Seawater microbial communities from Saanich Inlet, British Columbia, Canada - SI_124_October2016_10_MG | ecosystem: Environmental > Aquatic > Marine > Inlet | place: Canada: British... | reverse complement strand
TGCATTTGAAAAAGCACAATCCCAAGGTTAAGGGCACCTGGCAACAGAACGCCCCTAAAAAATATATTTATCTACTAAATATATACCCAACCCTAAAGATATTCCAATTAATATCCAATAATAGTTTTCTTTCATGCTACAAATTTATGTAAGTCAGGTTTAAAATAATTTGGTCCTTTCATAACTTTACCTTTATCATTATAAATTGGTTTTCCATCAGAGCCCAGTTTACTCATATTTGAATTTTGTACTTCATTAAAACACTTATCTAAATTAATCCCAAATGCATGACCAGCACCGTATGTAACATATAGTATGTCTGTTAACGCATCGGCAACTTCTGTGATATCTTTATTATCTATAGCCTCTTTCAGTTCATTTAACTCTTCTTTTATCAAATCGTGTCTTAAAGACGTAATCTTATCACTTGGAAATTCAGCTTTTTCTTTGATTTCTTGACCAAATGTTTTCATAAATTTTTTAACACTTTCAAAATTAGTCATTTCTTATCCTTTATATTTTATAATTATTTAATAAGAGTGTATTATATCAGTGAATCAATTATGAAATACAGAATAGAATTTGACAGTATTGGTAAAATTAAAGTTCCTGAGGATAAGTATTGGGGAGCCTCTACTGAAAGATCAAATAAATATTTTAATATTGGGGATTTTTTAGTCAGACCTTTAGTTATCCACTCAATTGCAATAATTAAAAAAGCTGCTGCAATTATTAATGCTAAAAATAAAGATTTAGATCCAAAATTAAGCAGATATATTATCAAAGCTGCAGATGAAGTAATTAAAGGAAAACATGATGATCATTTTCCTTTAAAAGTTTGGCAAACTGGCTCTGGCACACAGACAAATATGAATGTAAACGAAGTTATAGCTAACAGAGCTATTAAAATGATGGGTGGTAAATTAGGATCAAAAAAACCTATTCACCCTAATGATCATGTAAATAAATCACAATCTACTAATGATGTTTTTCCAACAGCCATGCATATTGCTATAGCTTTAAAAACAAAAGAGAAACTTTTACCATCTCTAAAACTTTTAGAAAAAGAATTATCTAAAAAAACAAAAGAATTTAAATCCATAGTTAAAGTTGGACGAACTCATTTACAAGATGCAACTCCTTTAACTTTGGGACAAGAATTTTCAGGCTATCACTCACAATTAAAAAAATGTATAGAAAGAATTGAAAATGCACTTAAAGAAATTTATCACTTAGCTCAAGGCGGCACAGCTGTTGGTACTGGACTTAATACTAAAAAAAACTTTGATAAAAAGATTGTAAGAGAGATTAGTAAAATTACAAAACTTCCTTTTAAAACAGCAAAAAATAAATTTGCTGCTTTGGCGGCTCATGACGAAATCGTTAATTTCTCCGGGACTCTCAACACCGCTGCTGTATGTTTAATGAAAATTGCAAATGATATTAGATTTTTGGGTTCTGGTCCTAGAGCTGGTTATGGAGAACTGATACTTCCTTCAAATGAACCTGGTTCATCAATTATGCCAGGTAAAGTTAATCCTACTCAATCTGAAGCTGTTACCATGGTTTGTGTAAAGGTAATTGGAAACCATAATGGTATTACAATGGCTGGTTCCCACGGACATTTTGAGCTTAATGTTTTTAAACCTTTAATCATTCATAATATTTTACAATCAATTGAAATAATGAGTGACTCATCTAAAACATTTGCTTTACACTGTGTACGAGGCATTAAAGCAGACAAGAAAAGAATAAAATATTTATTAGATAATTCATTAATGTTGGTGACCGCATTAGCCCCAAAAATTGGCTATGATAAAGCGGCTTATATTGCAAAACTAGCTCATAAAAATGGAACAACTTTAAAACAAGAGGTAATTAAAGCAGGATTAATAAAAGATAATGAATACGATAAAATTATGAATCCCCTAAAAATGACTAAACCAAAATAATTTAAGAAATATCTAAAATAAATTCTTTAATTTTTTTTAAATCAAAAATGTTAACAAAACCTTTATTAAAAACGATATTCTGAAAAGATTGTTTAAAATAGTTTAAATCCTCTTTTGACGCTTCATAATTTTTCATTGAAATATTATTAAAGTTAATTTTATTATTTAAAATATTAATATTTCCCTTAGCATTTACTTCTAAAGGCTCACCACTATTCTTGTATCTAATTGAAAATTCTTTTAATAATTGTTTCTTATCATTAGATGAGATTTTACAATTAAAATATAAAATAGGATATTCCTCTAGTAAATTTATTGATCCTTTACATTTAAAAAAATTACCTGAAATTAAAATTTCATTTGAATAAGTTAATCTTCCGTAGGCCAAGTCAATAGTTAAATAAAATTCATCAATTAATTTTGATATTAATTTTTCTGACTTAAAGCTAATCTTGCTTTTAGTGTTGAAATTTCTTATTAATTTTTTGTATTTGAGAAATGTATTTATATTTATATTTTTCAATTGGTTGGCTTCTATATTGTCTATTTCAAAAACAGATCTTATGTTAAAAAAAGGTCGATGAGTAATTACACTTTCGTTACTAAAAGATAAATATTTACTCCTAAAATAAGAATTATAAATATTTAAATTTTTATCATCATATTTAAAGTTAAACTTTAGATTTGAATTGAGTAACTTTGATTTTACAACTCCACTAAATAAAGAATCTTTATTAATTTCATCAAAAAAAATATCAATATCTATTCCGGTTTTAAGAAGACTAAAATTAAGTTTATTATATTTATCATTAAATGTAATTTTAAATTTTTTATCAAATAATTCTCCTCTAACTATATTTTTTTTATACCCATAATTAGAAAAATTTATTTTTTTTAAATCTATCAAAGATGTATTTTTATTTTTTAATTTAAGGTCGAGATCTAAAATATTTAATTTTTTTTCTAAATTATAAAAAAATTTAAGTAATAAATTTAATTTAGACTCATCCAATGATATTTTATTTTTATCAAAAATAATTTTATTTATTTTAAAATTGTTATAATCGTAAAAATTAATCAATTTTGGAAAAATCTTCAGTGTTTCAACTTGAATAAACAATGAGCGATTATTTATATCTAATTCTAAATCAGCATTTTTAATTTCAAAACTGGGTACTGGAAATGAGTTATATGTAATTTTTTCATAGGTCTTCAATTCAAGGTTATGATCATCTAGAAGGTATTTACCTATAGCTGAATTTCGCTTTTTTTGGTCAAAATAATGCGGGATTAGTAAAAGTGTAGCTCCAAAAATAAAAAAAATTCCAAAAAGATACCTTAAAAAAAATAAAAATTTAAATAGTGTGGAAAATTTATTGTTAATTCTTTTTAAAATTTTATTTATCATTTTTTTTATTTTTATATCTAGTATATAAATGAAAATTCTCTTGTATGGATAACATAGATAACTTAATTGAAAACCTTAACAAAGAACAAAAACAAGCTGTGCTTAGTACAGAAGGCCCTAATTTAATTGTGGCAGGTGCAGGATCTGGAAAAACTCGTGTTTTAACAACAAGGCTTATTCATATAATACATCAAAAGAAGGCATGGGCTAATCAAATATTGTGCGTTACCTTTACAAATAAGGCCGCAAAGGAAATGCAAAATAGAGTTATAAAACACGTTAAGGGAAGTTCAAATGCTATCCCGTGGTTAGGCACATTTCATTCTATAAGTGTAAAATTTTTAAGAAGGCATGCTGAGGCCTTAGAGTATAGAAGTAACTTTACAATTTTAGATACAGATGATCAAAAAAAATTAATAAGAAATATTGTTAAAGGTGAAAATTTAGATGCTAAAAAATTCTCTCCCCAGCTTATAATGTTTCATATTGACCAATGGAAAAACAAAGGTCTTCTTCCTAAAGATGTCAAATTAGAAAAATCTGGTTCCATTGTTAAATCAATTTTGAAGGTTTATGAGATTTACCAAAATAAAACTAAAGATTTAAACGCGTTTGATTTTGGAGATTTAATACTATTCTGCGTAAAACTTTTTGAACAACATCAAGATATTAGAGAAATTTATCAAAACAATTTCAAATATATTCTTGTAGATGAATTTCAAGACACAAACTTTATTCAAAATAAATGGCTAAACTTGTTAGTTAATGAAAAAAAAAATATTTGTTGTGTCGGAGATGATGATCAATCAATATATAGTTGGCGTGGAGCTGAAATTAAAAATTTTTTGACTTTTGATCAAATTTATAAAAATTGTAAAATTTTTAAATTAGAGCAAAATTATAGATCTACAAAAAATATTTTAGAAACAGCTTCTGCTTTAATTTCTAATAACTCAAATAGGGTTGGAAAAAAACTATGGTCATCTGCTGATCAAGGAGAGCTAGTAAAATTAAATTGTTACCGAACTGGAAAAGAAGAAGCGCAAGGCGTGAGTGATATTATTGAACATAATTTAAAAAAAAAATATTCACTCAATGATGTTTCAATTTTAGTTAGAGCGATTTATCAAACTAGAGAATTTGAAGAAAGATTTTTACAAGTAGGAGTTGGGTATCGTGTACTTGGTGGTATTAAATTTTATGAGAGAGCAGAAATAAAAGATGCAGTATCTTATTTAAGAATTATCAATCAAAAATATGATGACTTGGCTCTTGAAAGAGTAATTGGTGCTCCCAAAAAAGGTGTCGGTGATAGTACCTTAAATCAAATTTATAAATTCGGCAAAAGCAACAATCTTTGTATGGAAGACTCAATAATAAAAATTTTAGAGAAAGGAGGATTTAAACCAAAAATTAAAGCTGCGTTAGTACAATTAATTAATATGTTACAAAAATGGAGAAAAGACTCTCTAAAAATGAAACATTTTGATTTACTAAAACTTGTTTTAGATGAGTCTGGATATTCAATGATGCTTAAAAATAAAAAAGATTTAGAAAATGAAAATAAACTAGAAAACTTAAAAGAGTTACTTAGAGCAATGCAAGACTATGATAATTTGCAAAATTTTTTAGAGCACGTTGCATTGGCTACTTCTATTGATCAAGAGTGGGAAGGCGCGAAAGTAAATTTGATGACAATGCATGCCGCTAAAGGATTGGAGTTTGATGTAGTGTTTTTACCTGGATGGGAAGAAGGTCTTTTCCCTCATCAAAAATCCTTGGAAGAAAAAGGTGATTTTGCCTTAGAAGAGGAAAGAAGACTTGCTTACGTAGGAATAACAAGAGCAAAAAAAGAAGCTTATTTATCTTTTGCAATGAAAAGAGCTTATCATGGGGACTGGATGGACGCATTGCCTTCAAGATTTATTAATGAAATACCAGAAGAAGGTATCGAAAAGAATGAGATAGATATTGATAAAACAATTGATGATTTTGAATTTAACCAAGACAACTCTATTGAATTTGATAAAGGGTACAGAAGTCCTGGTTGGGATAGATATAAAAAAAATAAGACACTAAAATGGAAAAAATAAATAAATTAAAAAAACTATTTAAAAATGAAAATATTGACGGATACATAGTTCCAAAAAATGACGAATATTTTGGCGAATATATACCAGAATATAAAGATCAACTTAAATATATTTCTAATTTTTCAGGATCTTACGGTTTTGCATTAATTCTAAAAAAGAAAAATTATTTATTTGTTGATGGAAGATATACGCTGCAAGCTGAAAAGCAAAGTGGAAATTTTTATAATATTAATACAATACCAAATAAATTACCTTCTGATATTTAAAAAAAAAAAAATTATAAAATTGGCTATGATCCTAAATTATTTACAAAAAAAACTTTAAATTTTTTTTTTGGTAAAACTAATTGTACTTATACTCCTATAAAAAATAATTTAATTGATAGAATTTGGATAAGAAAAAAAAATAACGAAACAAATAAATTTTACTCATTACCATTACAATCTGTTGGTGAAAGCTACAAATTAAAGATTAACAAAATTGTATCTATTTTGAAAAAGAAGAAAGGCAATTTTCAATTTATTTCAGCAAGTGAAAATAATGCATGGTTGCTTAATATTAGGGGAGATGACTCGAAATTCACTCCAATACCACATAGTTATATTTTAATTGACTCAAAAAAGAATGTGATTTTTTTTTGTGACTTGAAAAAAATTTCACACTCTTTAAAAAAAAAATATGTTAATATTAAATTTGTTAGCTTAGAAACTGCACCTAAAATACTATCAGATATAAGAAATAAGAAATTTATTATAGATAAAAACACTTGTTCATTGTATTTTGAAAATATTATTTCTAAAAAAAATAAAATATTAAATCAAAACGACTCGATTTACTATTTAAAGTCAATAAAATCTAAAATAGAAATCAAAAATATTAAAAAAGCTCACATTTATGATGGTGCAGCTTTAACTAAATATTTATTTTGGTTGAAAAAAAATTTTATAAAAAAAAAAATTACTGAAATAAGTGGTGCAAAGAAATTATATGATTATAGAAAAAAAAATAGAAGTTTTAAATTTTCAAGTTTTCCTACTATCTCGGGCACAGGTTCAAATGGAGCTATTATACATTATCAAGCCACAAAAAAAACCAACAAAAGGTTGAAAAAGGGAGATATTTATTTAGTAGACTCTGGTGGACAATATAATTATGGCACTACGGATGTTACAAGAACTATCTCGTTACAAAATTCTAAACAAAGAATTAAAAATATTTATACAAGAGTTCTAAAAGGACATATAGCAGTTGCAAATTTTAAACTCAAAAAAAATACATCTGGTTCAAAAATTGATTTTCAAGCACGTAAATATCTTAAAAAAATTAACTTAGATTATTCACACGGAACTGGGCATGGAGTTGGTTATTTTCTAAATGTTCATGAGGGTCCTCAAGCAATATCAAAAGGAAATAAAGTAAGTTTAAAGGAAGGTATGGTTGTTTCTAATGAACCTGGATATTATGAAAAAAATAATTTTGGAATAAGAATAGAAAATTTAATTTACATTAAAAAAATTAAAAAAATAAATTATTTTGACAATCTTACTCTGGTTCCAATTGAAAAAGACTTAATTGATTTTAAAATTCTTAATAATAATGAAAAAAAATGGCTGAATGACTATCATCAGAAAGTTTTTAAAAGTCTTAAAAAATTTATGAATAAATTAGAAGTTTTAGAGCTGAGAAAAGCATGTTTACCTATTTAAAATTTTGCTCCATTCTTCTTCTAAAATAATTTTGATCTTTAATTTTTTAGCTTGGTCAATTTTTTTCTTTGTGGGTTTAGAATTTCCAACAACTAAATAGTCTAAATTATTTGATATAGAGCCTAAAACCTTGCCTCCATTATTTTCTGATATTGCTTTGGCTTCAGAACGGCTCATATTTTTAAACCCCCCTGTGAACATTAATTTTTTTCCAGAAAATATGCCTTTTCTACTATTGTTAATAAAATTTCTTATATTTAATTTATTAATTAATTCTAAAGTAATTCTATTATTTGTTTCATTAGAAAAAAAGAATTTTATTGAGTCAATTTGCGTTTGACCTATTCCATCTAAATCAATTAAATTTTTTAGTATTTGGTCTCTACTTTTTGAATTAATTAATTTGCAAAATTCTTTGATAGAAACAAAAAAACCAGCAAGAGTTTTTGCATTTTCTTGACCTATATGTCTTACGCCAATAGAAAATATAAATTTATCTAGAGTGATTTGTTTAGATTTATTTATTGCATTTTTTAAATTATTTATTGATAGCTCTCCCCACCCGTTTAATTTAACTATTTTATCGTAATTTAATTCAAAAATATCTTTTGGTTCTTTAATTAAATTTAAGTCCCAAAATTGTTCAATTACCTTTTTTCCTAATCCGTCTATATTTAATGAATCTTTTGAAACTATATGTTTAAGTTTTTCTCTAGCTATAAATTTACATTCATAGCCTTTGATGCACCTTCTAACTGCATCTTCTTTTTTAGTACTTTTACTGAATTCTTTTTTTGTTTCTGATCCACATAAGCATTTTTTTGGAAATATAAACTTTTTACTTTTACTGATCCTTTTAGAAATATCTACTGAAACTACTTGTGGAATAACATCTCCTGCTCTTTGTATTTTTATTACATCTCCGATTCTAATATCTTTTCTCTTAATTTCATCTTCATTATGTAAAGTTGCATTTGAAACAACTACCCCTCCAACATTTACAGGTTGAACTTTGGCTACAGGTGTAATAGCACCTGTTCTGCCTACTTGAATTATAATATCGTTAATTTTAGTTACTGCTTTTTCGGCAGAGAATTTGTAAGCTGTTGCCCATCTAGGAGAGTTAGAAGTGTTTCCTAATCTTTTTTGTAAATTTAGATCATTAACTTTAAAAACTAAACCATCGATATCATAATTCAGAGATGCTCTAAGTAAATCTAATTGTAAATGATGTTTTTCTATTTCATTTATACCACTAATAATTCTAGATAATGGATTAATTGTAAAACCCCATTTATTTATTTTATTTAAAAATTCAGATTGTTTTTTAAAGATCATCGGCTCTATAGCTCCAAATCCATACGCAAAATACCTCAAAGGAATTTTGGCTGTCTCATTAGAATCTTTTTGTCTAAGTGATCCACCAGCAGCATTTCTTGGATTTGCAAAATTATCTTTAATTTTAAAGAAATCTTTTTTTCCAATATAAACTTCACAACGGACTTCTAGTATGTTTGGTAAGTTTTGTCCTTGAATTTTTTTTGGAATACTCTCTATAGTTTTTAAATTCTGTAAAATATCCTCTCCAATAATGCCGTCACCTCTTGATAATCCTTTAGTTAATATTCCTTTTTCATATACAAGCGTAGCTGATATTCCATCTATTTTTGGTTCAGCAAAAAATTCTAATTTGGTTGATTTTAAGCTTAAAAAATTATTTATTTTTTTAACAAAATCGTTCATGTCATCTTTATTAAATGCATTAGACAATGACAACATTGGCACAAGATGTTTAATTTTTTTAAATTTATTTAATGGAACTGTTCCAACAATATTATCAACAGAGTTATTTTTTTTTAAAAAAGGATGATTATTTTCTAAATTTAATATTTCTTTTTTTAAAGAATCAAACTGTGAATCTGAAATTTTTGGGTTGTCATGATTATAATAGAGGTTACTATGTTTTTTTAAACTATCTATTTTTAACTTATGTATTTTGATAATATTTGCCTTGTCATTCATTACTTTAATTTTATCTTATTAATAATTTTCATAAATAAATTTTTTTCATTTTCTTTTTTTTCCAATTTTAAAACTTTTTCATAGTCTTTATTCAATAACTTATAGGACTGCTCAAACCATTCACTTGTATTATAATTATATCCCAAAATACTTGCGTATTTTTTTGCCTCTTTTTTTAAACCGATGTGATAATGTATCTCGACTAATCTATGCAGAGCTTCTTCTATAAAAATAGTTTTATCGTGGTTGTTTACAATAATTTTAAGTCTATTAATTGCCGGCACCCATTTTTGAACTGAAATATAGTATTTTGCAATAAATAGTTCTTTAGCTGCAAATTGATTTTCAACTAAATCTTTTTTAAAATTTAAATCTATAGCGTATTCGCTATCTGGGTATTTTTTTAAAAAAAAATTTATTTTTTTCTTTGCTTCAAGTAATGGCTCTAGATCATATTTTTCTTCTCCAATTTGTTCAAAAGAAATTATAGCTTTTAAGTAGTTGGCATAAATTACGTTTTGATCTGCTGGATAATTAATAAGAAATCTGTCTAGATTTTCTTCTGCCTGTATATAAAAGTTTACACTATATAAACAAAACGAAGCCATGATAGCAGATTTTGCAGCAAGTCTAGGATCAGTAAAATTAATTTCTGCTTCAGAAAATTTTTTTGACGCATATGTAAAATCATTTTTTTCAAACGCTAAAAATGCTTCTTTATACACCTCATACGCATCAACTTTTTGTACTGGTTCGTAAGAAATTTTTTCTTTTGAACATGAATATAGAAGGGAGAAAAAACATACTATCAATAAAATTCTCAATCTCATAATATGACTAATATCAGATTGAAATATAATTTGTATAAGAATTTAATTCAAAGTTATCAAGCATTAGCAACAAGCTTTGCTTGTTGTTCGAAACTTTTCTTTTTAGAAAATATAGTTTTCCCATTTTCTAACTCTATAATTTCAAAGGCTTTTTTTGTAATTAATAGTTTTCTAAGAAACATATTTGTTAGTTCGTGTCCTCCTTGGTAGCAAACCACTTTGCCCAATATTCTATGACCTGACAATAAAAAATCTCCTGCTAAATCCAATATCTTATGATTTACGAATTCTTTTTTATTTCTTAATCCACCCTCATTTAAAACATTTTTATCATCTACTACAACTGCGTTATCTAGTGAGCCACCTTTTGCCAAACCAATTTTTTTAATTTTTTCTATATCTTCATACAGACAAAAAGTTCTAGACATAGATACGTCATTTAAATCATCATTGTCAAAATTTATAGTATTTCTTTGATTGCCAATAATTTTATTTTCATAATTTAATTGAAAATCAACTTCAAAAGAAAGGTCGTTAGGCTCTATTGATATTTTTCTTAAACCATCTTCTAACTCAGTTTTATTCAAAATTTTCAAAAATTTTCTTTTTTTAGTTAAGGAAACAAGTTTTATATTATTTAATAAATCTAAAAAATCCTTCGCAGAACCATCCATTATTGGAACTTCTTCATTATCTATCTCGATAAGAGCATTATCTACTCCGACTATATAAAGAGCTGCTAATAAGTGTTCGACTGTTGATACTTTTGTACCGTAAGTGTTTTCGAGTGTTGTACATAATTTTGCTGATGATACATTCACATAATTTGCCTTAACTAAGTTATCTTTATTTAGATCAACCCTTTTGAAAACTATGCCTTGGTCTTCTTCACTTGGTAGAATGGTTATCTTTGAATTTTTTCCTGAATGAAGCCCTATACCCTCAAAGGATATCGGATTAGAAACGGTTTTTTGATAAATTGATTGCATTCGTCATTGTTATACATAAATAATGTTGCATTTCTAAAACAACTAATGTTTCTAAAAATAACAAGATCTAAATAAATATTTCCTCAAAAAACCTTGAAATAAATGATTTTTTAGCATGTATTACTGGTACAGCTTCTTTTTTCCAACCAAAATGAACAATATTATAAGCATTTTTTACAATATCATCTGTCTTAACATCTTTAATGCATCTCAAATCCAAATCTCTATTATACGAAAAATAAAATTTAAAAATTTCTTCAAAACTTTTAAAATTTAAATCATCACTAATAGTCAAAAAATTTACTTTGTTTTTTTCATAGAAACTGGAAAAATTAATATTTTTTGATATTAATATTTCTGAAAGTTCCTGAATTCTTGCCGAGGCTATGTCGTATATTAATTTTTTTTTTATCTTTTTATAGCTTTCATTGTTAAAAAATTCTTTTTCAATTAAATTATTATCTGAATTTGCTTGATTAAATATTAATTGACTAACAATTTTTCTTACTGACTCTTGTTTTAATGCGGTAATTTTGGATATATCATTTATTATTAAATCTGAACCAAAATTAAAAACTTGTTCTTGTCTTAAAGAATCATTTTCAAAATAAAATACTTGTGAATTTTTTTTATTTATTTTAGTAACAAAAAAAGTATCCAAATCTGTATTCGTATTACTTAGCCAAGATCCCTCAACATAACTTTTTAATAAAATTTTTCTTATTTTTAAGTTAGTTTTCTCAAAAATTTTATTCAAATTTTTATAATCGTTATTATTTATCAAACAAAAAGATAATTCATGAGAGTAAAAATCACCAAATAAACCAATAGGCAAATTATCTATCTCTTTTTGGTCTAAAAAATATTTTGAATTAAATATATGAAGTATAGTATTTTTTTCTTCAGTTTTATCTATATTTGATTTTAAGGTATTTAAAATATACGTAATATTTTCTTTTAAAATTTGTGATCCATTCATTTTTTTAAATCCCGTTAAATTAACAATTGAGCAATTAAAATTATTGATAATTATTGTTGATTCCTTAAATATAAAATTAAGTTTTTTTTCAATTAAAAATATATTTTTTTTTATTGTTTCAACAGCTAAGTGAAAATCAGTTATTCTAAATTTTTGTATTCCAGCTATCGGTACAACACTCTTATAAACAATGTTAATGTTATCTTGTTCATTTTTGCTTACAGCAACAAATATATATTCTGAATTATTTATTTCTATTAAGAGTGTTGGTGAAGAAAGTTCCATAATTTATTTTAAAATAAGTTGATTCTTAATTCTATAATCAAACAAGTTGTATTTATCATAGCTGCTATTTTTACTTATACTCATAAAATTTTCTAAGCTATCAGTATAATTTTTTAAAGGTAATTTTATGATTTTTGAGTCAACCTCTAAATCCCATCTTTTCGACTCAAATAAGTGATATTTTTTTATTGAATCTAATGGAAAATTTATTTTTTTTAGGTCTTTATAAAAAACTTCAAAATTTTCCTTTTTTCCAAAAACTATAGGTAAATTTTTATAACTTTCTATATTTGTGTAATTAATTAAATCAAAATTTTCACTGATATAAATTTTTTTTTTTTTATTCTGTAAAATTGCTATAAGTTTTTTCTCAAAGATTTTTATTTTTAACTTGTCAGGATATATTTTTTTAATCTCAAAGCTTTCCAATAAATCAATTTTTTTTATAACGTCTTTAAGATCCGAAGTTTTTAAAAAAATTAAATTTTTATCATATAAGAAAGATAATTTATTTTTAATATTATTCTTTTTTAAAATAAGATTATTTTCTATTGTAATTTCTTTAATAATAAACTCAGAATTAAAAAATAATTTTTGTGGTTTGTATGTACTGAATAATATTAACAAAATTATAGCTATTAAAAACCTTGTTTTCATCTATTTATACTTGCGTCTAAAAGAATTTTTTCAACAAGATTTTCAAAACTGAGGCCTTTGTAGTTTGCAATTTCAGGAACTAAAGATAGGTCGGTCATTCCAGGTTGAGTATTAATTTCTAAAAGATTAAACTTGTTATTAAAAAATTTAAAATCTGATCTCGTAACACCTCTGCATGCTAGTACACGATGGGTTTTTTTTGCTATTTTTAAAACTTCTTTATATTTTGCTTTATTTAATCTAGCTGGCATCACATGTTTAGTTTTTGCCTTTTTGGTATATTTTGCTTTATAGTCATAAAATAATCTTTTAGGAATAAGCTCAATTGCTCCCAACGGGTTTCCATTAATAACAGCTACTTGAATTTCCTGGCCACCGATAAATTCTTCAAATATTAATTGTTTATATTTTTTAAAAAGAGTCTTTGTTTCTTTAATTAATTTTTTTTCATTCTGGCAAACTTTAACTCCTAAACTTGATCCTTCATTAATAGGCTTTACAACAATTGGAAATTTAATTTTTTGAGAATTTATGTGTTTTTTTAATTTTTGAATATTAAATCCAATGTCATAAATTGAAAAAAAACTTGGTGTTTTAATTTTGTTTTTTAAAAATATTTCCTTAGAAATAATTTTATTCATAGCATTATGTGAGCTAATGACACCAGAGTGTGTATAAGGTATTTTGAGGTATTCAAAATAACTTTGCGCTATTCCATCTTCACCATTCTTGCCGTGCAATGCATTAAAAATTACATCTACTTCTTTTTTATTAATTAGATTGAAATTTTTAAATTTAGGATCAAATGTAGAAACTCTATAATTTTTTTTTTTTAGAGCCTCAATGCAAGCTTTGCCGCTTGATAAACTAACCGCTCTTTCACCTGAAGTACCTCCTAAAACAACTAAAACATTTTTAAATTTTTTTTTATTCACCAATAATTTTAATCTCTAATTCTAGATTAACTCCTGTTATATAGTGAACTTTTTTTTTTACTCTTTTTATTAAATTTTCAATATCAATCGATTTTGCAGTTCCGTTATTGACAAAAAAATTACAATGTTTTTTTGAAATTACTGCATCTCCTTCTCTAAATTCATCGCACCCTGCTTCTTTAATTAACATCCAAGCTTTTTTATCTTTGCTAATATTTTTAAAAGTGCTGCCACATGTCTTAATTTGGCTAGGTTGAGATAATTTTTTTCTATTAATCAATAGTGATTGTTTTTTTTCTATCTTATCTTTTTTATCGAGAGTACCTTTAAATTTAGCTGAAGTAATGATTAAATCTTCAGATAAATTACTTCCTCTATATAAAAACTTTATATCTTTTTTTTTTATTTCTTTTGGACAAAGATCATTTTTATCAATTACTTGAATTGAATGTAAAATATTTGATATATCGTTTTCATAACAACCGCTATTCATAATAATAGCTCCTCCAATTGAACCTGGTATACATGATAGAAACTCCAAATTTGTTAAATTATTATCTTTTGCAAAGTTTGCTACTTTTTTATCAAGAGTTGCTGCTCCAGCTTCTATAATATTTTTATCAATCAATTTTGTAAATGAAAAGTTTGAACCGAGTTTAATGACAATTCCTTTAACTCCATTATCTCTAATTAAAGTATTAGACCCTGCCCCTAAAATTATAGTCTTCATATTAATTTTTTTTGCTTCTGTAAGAATTTCAATTAGTTGATTTATATCTCTAGGTTTGAAAAAAAATTCTGCTTCACCTCCCAAATTAAACCAACTATAATTAGAAAGTTTTACATTCTGGCTAAAAATTTCTGGAAATTTTCCTTTAAATTGATTAGCTAGACTCATAACGAAAATTTCAACCCTGTCATCCATTTTGATACTATGCCGGCACCCATACCTATAATTATTTCATTTTCTACTAAATTTTTTTTTAAATAATTTTTGAGTTCTATTTCACTTTTTATTAGAATAACTTGAGTTTTTGAATTTTTAGAAATTTGATTTGCAAATTTAATTGAATTAAACCTTGGATTCTTCCTTTCCCCTGCCGCATACAAAGGACATAAAATTACAACATTTGACTTAGTAAAACATTTGGAAAATTCATTATTCAAAGATAACACCCTGGAATAACGGTGAGGTTCAAAAACACTTATAATTTTTCTATTTGAATTAACATTTCGTACGCCCTCTAAAATTGATTTAATTTCTGTTGGATGGTGAGCGTAGTCGTCAAAAAAATCATTACTATTTTTTGAAAAAACTTTAGTCATTCTTCTTTGCACACCTGAAAAATTTTTCAAAGATTTTTTTACTAAATTTTGATTGGCCCCTAAATTTAAGCATACTATAAAAGCAGCAGCAGCATTAAGTACATTATGTTTTCCTAGCAATTTCACATTTATATTTTTTATTATTCTGGTGTTTTTAAGGCTATCTTTAAAACTTAAATCAAAAGTAGTGCTATCTAAATAATATTTAATATTTTTAATCTGATAATTTGCCTCTTTGTTTTCGCCATATGTTAAAATATTTTTGTTTTTAATTTTTTTTAAAATTTTCTTTATGTTTTTACTGTCAGTGCAAATTATTGATTTACCTGTAGGAGGAGTTTTATTTATAAACTCTAAAAAAGAATTTTCCAAATTTTTATAATTTTTATAGTAATCTATATGCTCATAATCAATATTTGTTACTATAGAATAATTTATAGGTAGTTTCAAAAAACTGCCATCCGACTCGTCTGCTTCTAAAATTGCCCAATCCCCTTTTCCAAGTTTTGCATTACTTTTTAATGAATTTATAACCCCGCCATTTATAATTGTTGGATCTAACCCCTGATCTGATAAAATTTTTGCTATTAAGGAGGTTGTAGTAGTTTTTCCATGAGAGCCCGTAATTATGATATTTTTTTTAAGAGAAACAACATCGGCTAAAACCTCAGCTCTTGAATAAATTGGTATCTTGTTTTTTTTTGCAAATTTAATTTCTGGATTTTTGTTTTTAATTGCAGTTGATTTAACTAAAATAGTAGCTTTTTTAATATTGCTTGGAGCATGGCCCTCAAATATTTTTATTCCTTTTTTAAAACAACTTGCGGTATTTTTATTTTTGTTTTGGTCGCTACCTTGAATCCTAAATCCCATATTTTTCATTATTTGAGCAAGACCACTCATTCCTATGCCTCCGATTCCAACAAAGTGGATCAAATCTTTATGACCTAAATTAATTTTTTTCATTAATAATTTTTTCTATATGAGTATTAATCTTTTTAAAAATGTTTTTGTCAGAATATTGCCTTTGATTTATCAAAATATTTTCTATCAAAGACTTATCTTCAAAAATGTTTTTAATTAGAGCGAATAATTTATCATTTAAGTCTTTTTCTTCAACTAAGTATCCATAACCTTTTTTTATATAATAAGTTGCATTCTTAAGTTGATGACCGTCAGAAGAAGTTGGTAAAGGGACACATATAAAGGGAATCTTAAAATTAATTAATTCACCTAATACTGATGCTCCAGATCGCGTAATCACTAAGTTTGCTTTTGAGTAATATTCTTTAATTTCATTTGTAAAATTAAATATTTCAAAATCTATGCCTGTATTTTCGTAAAATTTAGACAATTGTGTATTTTGTTTGCTTTGACATTGCTGAAAAACCTTAATTGATAGTCCTGATTTTTTTAATTTTTCAAATATTTGGGGAAGTTTGAAGGCAAATACTTCTGCTGCTTGACTTCCTCCTAGGACTAAAATTTTAATACTATCAAATTCGTCGTTTTGCATATTTTTAATTTCTGATGAATACATCTCATCTCTTATTATGTTCCCTACTTCAAAAGTTTTTTTTTCATATTTTAACGGTATACCTTCAAGTTCTTTGTAAGAAACAAATATTAATTTTGTAAACGGAAGTAAATATTTATTAGCCTTTCCAATGATTAAATTATTTTCATAAACAACAAAATTAATTCTTAAAAGAGTTGCTGCAATGCATATTGGGAAAGAGGCGTAGCCGCCCATTCCGATTACAAGTGAAGGTCTATTCAATAGCAAAAAAATTAAAGACCTTAATATTGAGAAAAAAATTGTTAAACCTGAGTAAAAAAATATTAACATATTTTTTTTAATTAACGGTGATGTTGGTATTTTTATTAAATCTAAATTTTTATAGTCTTTTAAATATTTGAAACCTCTATTATCGGTTGAAACTTTTATATTAAAATTTTTTTTTATTAAATAATTTGCAAGACTGTAGGCAGGGAAAATGTGACCTCCTGTGCCTCCGGTGGCAATTAGTATTTTATTTTTTTTAGTCATAAAAGTGAGCGCTATTCTTAGTATAATTTAATATTACTCCAGCTAAGATTGCGCTGCCTAAAAGTGATGAACCGCCATAACTTAAAAAAGGTAATGTCATCCCAGTCGTAGGTATTAGATTTGTATTTACTCCTGCATGTATAAACATCTGAAAAATAAGTAATGTTGCTAAACCACAAAGAGAAGTTTTTATAAATTGATCACTGTGATTAAAACAATGTTTAATTATTCTAAAAGATATGTATAAAAAAATTAATATTATCATTACTGAAACTATAGAACCGTATTCTTCTGATATTATGGCAATAACATAGTCAGTGTGAGCCTCTGGCACATTTTCTTTTAATATCCCCTCACCCATTCCTTGACCAGTGAGGCCTCCTGATTTGATAGCGTTTAAGGCTGATAACGATTGAAATTTATCTCCTTGATCAGAGTCAAAGAAGGTGACTAACCGATTAGTAATATATCCAAATTTTTCAGGCAACAAAATTAATAAAAAAGTTAGAGAAATTAAGAAAATACTAAAAAAACCTATCATATAAAAAATACTTACTCCTGCAATAAATACAGTGAATATCCAGCTACCCGTTAATAGGATTGATTGACCTAAATCAGGCTGATCAATTAGTAAAATTATGACTGAGAGTAAAAGGAAGAAGCTAAAAAAATATTTAGCATTTGAATTTTGTAATTTTTCTAAAGTTAATATTTTAACTGTAATTAATATAAAAAATGGCTTTAATATTTCAATAGGCTGTAATCTAAAAAAAAATAAATCTAACCATCTTTTAGCTCCTTTTACTTCTACCCCAATTATTGGAACAAGCATAAGTAGAATGTAAGAAATTATAAATAGTGGAATAATTATCTTTTTTAATAAAGAAGTATCTATAGCAGATATTAGAGTCATAACTAATATTGCTAAAGTCGCATAACTAAAATGTTTAGAGAAAAAAAAATAGTAATCTTTATTTAATCTTTCGCCTGCCAGTGACGAAGTGGAAGAAAATGAAAAAAATAAACCTAGAAAAAAAAGTAAAAGAAAGCTAAATAAAATTTTTTTATCTATATTTCTCCAATAATTTATTAATTGAAATTTAAATGAATTTTCTAGCATAGATTTTACTTAATCTTTTAAATTCATCTCCTCTTTTTTCAAAGTTAATAAATTGGTCATAGGAAGCGGCGGCAGGACTAAATAGTATGGTATTTTCTTGTACTTTTGAAACTTTTATGTCTTTAAGGATTTTAATTAGTGTTTTTTTTAAATTATTGGTTATAGAATAATTTATTACATTTTCAATTTGTTTTTGAAAAAATTTTACATTTTTACCTACTAAATAACATTTAATTATATTATTTTTAATTCCCTGTAAAAAAATTCTGTCATTTTTTTTAGGTAAACCGCCTAAAATCCAATATACATTTTTGCTACATGATAAGGCAAATTTTGTAGACACAAAGGAAGTTGCTTTTGAATCATTCACAAAGGTAATATTCTTTTTTTTTAAAAAAACTTCATATCTATGCGATAAACCAACGAAAGAATTAGCAGCTATTATAAAATTTTTTTCACTTATTTTAATCATCTTAGAAAAAGTATAAGCAAAACTCATATTTTCATCGTTAATACCTAATTTCAAATAATAATTTTTAATTTTATTTTTTATTTTTAAATAATTTTTCTCTCTTAAAATAATTAATTTGCTTTTAAATTTTTTTTTCTTAAAAAAATTTTCTAATTTTTTATTTATCAGGGCAAAATTATTTTTTTGTTGTAATTTAAAGATTTTTAATTTTGAATTTCGATAATGTGACATGTTTCCATGCCAGTCGAGATGATCATTAGTGATATTAAGTAGTATTGCATAATCCGGTCTAATAAATTTTGAGTGGTATAATTGAAATGAAGAAGCTTCGATAACTACAAATGAATTTTTTTTTATTTTTAGGTTCAAGACTGGTGTTCCAATATTTCCACCTAACAAAACATTAAAATTATTTTTTTTGAGTAAATGGTTAATTAATTTACAAGTAGTAGATTTTCCATTGGTTCCTGTCACTACTATACTTTTGAAAATTTTATTGGTAGCGTAAAAAAGATCTATATCAGTAATTATTTTTTTTTTAAATTTAGTTAAATATTCATTTCTTAATAAACTTATACCGGGACTTATCACAATATAATCAACATTATTTAATATCTCTTTTAGTTTTTTTTTTTTGAATAAATTCTTTTTTTTATCATCCCAAATTTTGAAATCTTTTATTTTGTTCTTTTTAAAAAATTTTATTACGGACTGTCCAGATGAACCTAAACCATAAATTAGAAAAGATTTTTTTTTTAGATTTGTGATAGAAAGCATTTTTTAACGTAATTTCAATGTTGCTAACCCTACTAATGCTAAGATAATTGCAATAATCCAAAAACGAATTACTATTGTTGACTCTGCCCACCCTTTTTTTTCAAAGTGATGATGTATTGGAGCCATCTTAAATATTCTTCTACCAGTTAACTTGAAAGAAACTACTTGAATAATAACAGATGCTGTTTCCAGAACAAATAACCCTCCAATAATTGCCAGTACAATTTCATGTTTCACTATTATGGCAACTGCCGCAAGCGAGCCTCCTAAAGAAAGTGATCCTGTATCCCCCATAAAGATCTTAGCAGGGGGTGCATTGTACCAGAGAAAACCCAAACATGAGCCTACTATTGATCCACAAAATATTGAAAGCTCGCCTACATCAGGAATATACTGTATTTGAAGATATTCAGAAAATATAGTGTTGCCAACAACGTATGAAATTAATGTAAAAGAAAGAGCGACCAACATTACTGGAACTGTTGCTAATCCATCTAAACCATCTGTTAAATTTACTGCATTTGAAGCACCAATAATTACAAATAAACCAAACGGAATAAAAAATAATCCCATATGCCAAATGAAATTTTTAAAAAAGGGAAAGTAAAGCTCAAAAATGAATTTATGATCAGAAAATTTAATTATAATAAATAGTGCAATTGCGCTTATGATAAACTGTCCAAAAAATTTATATCTTGATTTAAGACCTCTTGAATTTTTAAATTTTATTTTAAGAATATCATCTAATAAACCTAAACCTCCCAAGCTTAAGGATACAAAAATTAGTGTCCAAATATAGATATTTTTTAGATCTGCCCAAAGTATTGTGCTAAACACTATTCCAATAATAATAATTACCCCTCCCATAGTTGGTGTACCTGATTTTTTTATTATATGGTCAATAGGTCCATCTTGTCTTATTGGGCCAGTTATCAAATTTTCAGAAAAAATTTTTATCAAAGGACCACCTATTATAAAAACAATTACAAGAGATGTAATTACTGATAAACCGGTGCGGAATGTTAAATATTTAAAAACATTTAAAAAAGAATATTGATCAATAAGTGAGGTTAATAAATTAAATAACATTTGAACCTTTTATCATTTTTTTGCATATATCATTCAACCCAGTGGCGTTTGAACCTTTGATCATAAGGTAATCATTATTTTTTATCACTCTACTTAGTATAAAATCTATATCACTTTTATTTTGTAAAATATTTCCTTGTTTACTTTTATACAAATTTTTATAAGTGATAAGAGTTTTTTCACCTTTAATAAATACTTTATCAATATTAGAGTTGTTAATAACTTTAGATAAGTCCTTATGATATTTTTTTGATTTAATGCCTAATTCTAGCATGTCTCCTAATATCAAATATTTTTTAAATTCCTTTTTTTTGATATTATTGAAAGAATAGATTGCATTTTTTACTGATAGAGGATTTGCATTATAACTTTCGTCAATTAATTTAAAGCTTTTATTATATCTAAAAATGGTATGCAGTTTTCCTCTTCCTTCAGTTGGCTCAAAATTTAAGAAAAAATTTTTAACATTATTTAATCTTAGATTTAATACTTTCATAACTGCTAGTGAAGCTAATACATTGTAAATATTAATATTTTTAATCTCTAAATCTATTTTTTTATTATCTTTTTTAAAGAGAAATTGTATTAAATTTTTCTTTTTAAGAACTTTATAAAGGGAGACATCTGATTTCTTATTCTTACCAAAGGTAAAAACTTTTAATTTTTTTAACCTTGCTTTTTTGTACAAGGAATTAAAAAACTTATCATCACGATTTAAGATAATTGTGCCATGCTCTTTTATAGAATCCATGATTTCAGCTTTGGCTTTTGCGATTTCATTAATATTTTTAAAATTTTCCATATGCGCCTCACCAATGTTTGTAATAATTGCAATATGAGGCTGTATTAATTTAGAGAGTTTTTTAATTTCATTTTTTCTACTCATCCCAACTTCAAAAACACCATATTTATGACTGGTGTTTAGGTTAGATAAACTAATTGGAACTCCATAGTGATTATTAAAAGATCTAGGTGAAGAATAAGTACTTTTAAAATTTTGTAGTATTTGTTTAATTAAATTTTTTAAAGATGTTTTTCCTGCGCTTCCTGTAATAGCTATTATTTTAGCTTTAGATGCTTCTCTCTTAAGTTTAGCAAATTTGTTTAAAAATAAAATTTCATTTTTTACTTTTAATGTTTTTTTTTTAAATTTTTTTGTGATTACTGATGACGCTATATATTTGGCTCCTTTTCTTAAAGCGGCAGATATAAATTTATTTCCATTATTATTTTTTCCTTTAATTGTAAGAAACATATTATTTTTTTTTACTAATCTTGAATCAATAGCAAAACCATCGAAATTACCCCTGTGATTTTTCTTTAAAATTTTTCTCAAAATAGATCTATTTTGAATATAATTTTCTTCACTTTTACTTACTGATTTCTTTTTTAACTTTATACTTTTTACAATTTTTTTGTCAGAAATATAAAAAGTCTTATTTTTATAAATTTGTTTTTCTTCATGTCCTTTACCAGCAATAAGAATTATTTCATCGGGCTTTGAATTTAAAATAGCTCTATTAATAGCCTCAGCTCTGTTTTGAATGTTAAAAAATTCTTTTATATTTATGTTTTTTATGATCTCACTTCTTATTTTTCTTGGATCTTCTGTTCTTGGATTATCATCTGTTACATAAATCTTTTTGCAATAATTATTTGCCACTTTAGCCATTAAAGATCTTTTCTTTTTATCTCTATCTCCCCCGCAACCAAACACTAAAGATATATTTTTTCCAAAATCATTTTCTAATGATTGCAAAACTTTTAATAAAGCATCTGGTGTATGTGCATAGTCAATAAAAACTTTTACATTATTTGCAAAAGTTCTTACTAGCTCTAATCTACCATCTACATCTTTAATTTTTTTAAGGGATTTAAAAATTTTTTTTTCTTTTAAACCACATAATTTAGAAGCCATGATAGCCATAGCTAAATTTTTAATTTTAAATTCTGTTCTTGAGCTTAAATAAAGACTTTTAATTTTCTTAACTATCTTATTAATTTCTATTACTTTAAGTTTTTTATTTTTTGCTATTTTTTTTAAAGAGTGAAATTCATTAATATTTTTATCTACTATAATGCTGGAATTCTTTTTTAAAATTTTTTTAAATAATATTAATTTTGCATTTAGATAAGACCTCATCGTTCCATGGTAATCTAAATGATCTTGACTAAAGTTTGTAAAAATTCCTGCTTTAAAATTAATATCATGAAGTCGATTTTGATCTAATCCATGACTTGAAGCTTCAATAATTATATTTTCTATTTTATTCTTCTTTAAAAATTGTAAGTATTTATGAATTGTAATTGTATCAGGAGAAGTAAGACCTGTTTTTAGAATTTTATTCTTGTATTTAATGCCTAAAGTTCCGATAGAGGCCGCTGGAATGCTATTAAGCGTAAGTATTTGATAAAATAAGTCCGCAACAGACGTTTTACCATTAGTGCCGGTAACTGCAATTATATTTTTAGGTTTTAACTTGTAAAACTTTGATGAAATTTTACTTAATAAATTTCTTATATTTTTTGTTTTAATTATAATAATTTTTTTATTTTTATAATTAGAGTTATTTGAACAAATAATAACAGAAGCACCCTTATTTATAGCTTCTTCTATAAAGTTTTCACCATTAACATTATTGCCTCTAATAGCAAAAAAAATATGTCCTCGTTTAACTTCTTTACTATTAGTTGAAAGACCTGTAATTATAATTTTTTTTTCTTCTTCTGGTAAATTATTTATTAAATTTTTCAGCAACATATTGATAGGTAAATTCTTCATTATTTATGGCTAAAATTGGTCCAATTTTTTCTATTATTTTGCCTGATGCATAAACGGAGTTCCAGCCCGATGTATTGTGAGGCGCTTTAGTCTTAACTCCTCTATAGTCGTAAATTAAATCTTTATTTATTTGTGGATTTTCTAGCAACACTAATAATGTATATTTTGGTTTATTAGTTGGGAATACAGAAATAAAAGTATTAATTCTATCATTTTTATCGCCATATCCCTCTGCTGTGCCAGTTTTTCCCCCAACATAATAGCCATTCTTGTCAGCAAGATGTGCGGTTCCATTCTTGCTAGTAACAACTTTTCTTAAAATACTATTTATTATTTTACTAGTTTCACTTGAAATTAAATTTTTACCCTGAATTTTTTTTCTATTTTTAATCAAACTCGGTTTAATTAATTTTCCCCCGTTAACAATAGCAGAGTATATAGCAGCAGCCTGTATTGGAGTCGTAGTAATACCGTGGCCAAAAGATATTGTTTCTAACTTGCACTTATTCCATTTTATTTTATGTGGGTTTCCAACTTCTTCTATTTCTAATTCTGGGCTTTTATTTAATTTTGTGCTTTCAATAAAATTTTTAAATTTATGTTCCCCTATTTTTTTAGCTAAAATTACTGAACCTAAATTTGAAGACCTTACTAAAATGTCTTCTACAGACAAATTTTTAGGGTGTTCTTTCATATCAGAAATTTTATGAATTGAGCACTTAAGACTTCTAGGTATATCTTTAACAATTGTTTGCGAAGTAACTACGCCATTGTCTATAGCTAAAGCAACGGTAAAAGTTTTGAAAATAGAACCAAGTTCATAAACACTTTTGGTAATTTTATTTGTGTATCTTTTATCTTTTAAATTCAGTCTTTTGTTAATGTTAAAGTTTGGCAATGAAATTAATGAGAGAATATCACCGCTATTAACATCCATTAGCAAAGCTCCACCACCAGTCGCATTAAAAGTTGAGATGGCATTTTTTAATTCTTTGCTAATTAAATATTGGATATTTGTATCTAAAGTTAATTTTAATGGTTTTTTTTGATAAGTTTTATTCTTAAGTTCTTTGTCAAAATATTTTTCAATACCTGAAATACCATAATTGTCGTAATCAACTTGACCAACTATATCATGATTAAATAAATTACCATGTGTATACATTCTAGCTTGAAAAGGTTCAAATTTGATACCCTTTTCACCCAAAGCCCAAAACTTTTCTCTCTCAGACTGATCAACTCTTTTTTTTAAGTAAAAATATTTATCTTTATTCAAATTTTTTTCAATTTCGTTAATTGATAATTCCGGAAAATTCAATCTTAGTTTAATTAAAAAATTTTTTTTATTTTTAATTAACTTAGGTATTACTGCTACATGATAAGAATTTATGTTTCTTGATATTAAAATACCATTCCTATCTACTATATCTCTTCTTGTAAGGCTAAACTGTGAGAGAGCGACGTCTTTATTAAAAAGTTTTGTTTTGCTTAAAGATAAATGTGTAATCTTTATGGAAAAAATTAACACTAATGAGAGAAAAAAAAAGAAAAGTAGATATATTCTGTCTTGAAAATTGTTTAATTTTTTTTCAAATTTATTTTTTTTATTAGTTTCTAAATAGTCTTCGAAATAAAAACTCGTTTGATTAATATTTCTAATTTTTTTTTTTTTTCTTTTTCATT
>Ga0233444_10001605_pt1 | contig 25202 bp, 26 predicted proteins | sample SI_124_October20_6_FD_182792 | JGI IMG/M metagenome (GOLD analysis project Ga0233444, IMG submission 182792) | Seawater microbial communities from Saanich Inlet, British Columbia, Canada - SI_124_October2016_10_MG | ecosystem: Environmental > Aquatic > Marine > Inlet | place: Canada: British... | reverse complement strand
ATGCTACCTGTTACAGTAAGCTCACCAGCGTTAGCTGTTGCTACTGCGAACAAGAAAGAAAGTGCAACTAATATTTTAGTTATTTTCATTGTTTTTCCTATGTTATTTTTATTACTAATTACTAATGCATCAAACTACTTCAACAAAACCGTATATTGTGAAAAAAATAGCTTCTAGCCTTGTTTTTATTTAATTTGTTGCATTTTTATCACATTAAAAAACAGTTCTAGAATAAGCCTTTTTTAGGCTATATAGCTTTAATTATGTTAAAAAAATTCTTTATTACAAGAAATCCAAGCTTAGCTAAGTTATTTTCAGGATTATTACTCTTTGTTTTCATTCTTATAACAACATCCTGCTCCGTTCCAAAATTTGCCAAACCATCTAAAATTAGTCGAGACAATCCAATTAATGCCAAAGAAAGAGCTAGAAAAAATGTTGAAGAAGGAAGAGGCGTAAGTCTTAAAGGCATGATAGGTGGGGGCAATAAAAGTACAACTTACCAATTCAGTACATCAAATCCTTTGTGGCGCGCTTCTTTAGAAATTATTGACTTCATGCCTCTAACTACTGTGGATTATTCAGGAGGAATAATAATAACCGATTGGTATAGTGACTCCCAAGACTTAGGTGAGTCTATAAAAATTACACTTCGTTTTTTATCTAATGAGATTAGGTCGGATAGCCTTAAAATTATAGTGCATAATAAAAAATGTAAATCTAATCAAAATTGTCAAATTAATGAAATTAACTCTAATATAAAATTTGAATTACAAAGATCAATTTTATCAAAAGCAGTTAAATTAGAAAAAGAAATTAAAAATAAAACTTCAAAATAATTATATTTTATAAAATGGAAAGATATAATTTTCGAAATATTGAGAAAAAATGGCGTGATAATGAATTATTTAATTCAGTTGTAAATATTAATTCAAAAAAAAAATATTATTGTTTGGAAATGTTTCCTTATCCATCGGGAAAAATCCATATGGGTCACGTTAGAAATTACACGATTGGAGATGTAGTTGCCCGCTATTATTATTTAAATGGATATAATGTTTTGCACCCTATGGGTTGGGATGCCTTCGGTTTACCTGCTGAAAATGCTTCTAAATTAAATAAATTACATCCTAAAAAATGGACAAATGAAAATATTAAAACAATGAGAAACCAGCTTAAGTTATTGGGTTTATCTATTGATTGGAGTAGAGAAATTTCTACATGTGATAAAGAATATTACAAACATCAACAAGAATTATTTATAGATTTTTATAATGAAGGGCTAGTATCCCGTAAAGAAACATATGTAAATTGGGATCCTGTTGAAAACACCGTATTGGCAAACGAGCAAGTTATTAATGGGAGGGGCTGGAGATCAAATGCAATTGTTGAAAGAAAAAAGCTTTCTCAATGGTTTTTTAATATTACTAAATTTTCTGATGAGCTTTTAAATGATCTAGATAAATTAGAAGGTTGGCCTGAAAAAGTAAAGTTAATGCAAAAAAATTGGATTGGTAAATCAAGTGGTTGTGAAATAAATTTTCAAATTAAGGGGAATGATAATAAAATTAATATTTTTACCACAAGACCGGATACAATTTTTGGAGCAAGCTTTATTGCTTTATCAGCTGATCATCCCTTAAGTAAAGATTTTAGAAAAAATAAAGAATTTTTAAAATTCAAAGTTGAATGCAATAAATCAGGCACAACAGAAGAAGCTTTAGCAAATGCAGATAAGTTAGGATTTAAAACAGATTTAAGTGTTAAACATCCGTTTATTGAGGGAAAGAAATTACCAGTATATTTCGCAAATTTTGTTTTAATGGATTATGGTAGTGGGGCAATATTTGGCTGTCCGGCGCACGATCAAAGAGATTTCGACTTTGCAAAAAAATATGGCCTAGAAATTACTAAAGTTGTATCTAACGGATCTGATCCTAATGAATTAATTGAAGCTTACACAGGTATTGGAACCTTGATAAATTCTAGTTTTTTAAATGGCTTAGACATTGACTCTGCAAAAGAAAAAATTATTGATGAAATTGAAAAAAAAAAGATTGGGAAAAAAAGAATTCTATACCGACTAAAAGATTGGGGAATTTCTAGGCAACGTTATTGGGGCTGCCCCATCCCAATGATTTATTTAGAAGATGGTAAAGTTGTTCCGGTAGATAAAAGTGAATTACCAGTAGAGCTTCCTGAAGATGTGGACTTGCAAGCAAATGGTAATCCGTTAGATAGTCATCCTGATTGGAAAATAACTACCCAGAAATCTACAGGGAAAAAAGCATTTAGAGAAACAGATACTCTAGATACTTTCGTTGACTCTTCATGGTATTTTTTAAGGTTTTGTTCCCCGAAACAAAAAACATCTCCATTTGATATAAAAGATGCAAATTATTGGATGCCTGTAGACCAATATATAGGAGGCGTAGAGCACGCAATTTTGCATTTGCTTTATTCACGTTTTTTTACAAAGGGTATAAATAAGATTAATAAAAGTATAAAACTTTCAGAGCCATTTAATAATTTGTTCACACAAGGAATGGTATGTCATGAATCTTATAGAGATCAAAAAGGTAATTGGTTGTATCCAGATGAAGTTAAAAAATTAGACAAGAATAATTTTGTTAAAAAGTCAGATAAAACGAAAGTAGAAGTTGGCCCAGCAGAATCAATGTCAAAATCTAAAAAAAATACGGTAGACCCTTTGTCTATGATTAATCAATATGGTGCTGATGCTATAAGGTTATTTATCCTATCTGATAGTCCGCCTGAAAAAGATATTTTGTGGTCAGATGCAGGTGTTGTTAGTGCAAATAAATTTTTACAAAAAGTTTGGAATTTAAATTATTTAATTCTAAATAGAAAACAGGAAATTAGAGACACTCTGAAAGAAAAAAAATTTAATTTAGAGATAGATAATTTTGTTAATAAAATAGACACTTCTATAAAAAATTTCAGATTTAATGTTTGTATTGCCTATTTTCACCAAGTTTATAATTTTTTTAAAAACAACTTGGAGTCAAAAATAGCTAATAATATCTTAAAAGAATGTATAATTAAAATTATGAAGTTAATGTTACCGTTTGCTCCTCATTTGTCATATGAATGTCTTGATTTATTTAATTGTAAGACGATTAATATTTGGCCAGAAATTAAAAAAGATGTGATCGAAGAAATTAACCTAGCAGTTCAAGTAAATGGTAAAACACGTGATATTATTAAAATTAAGAAAGACGCACATGAAAGTGATATAAAATCTATTGTACAAAAAAAATCTAAAGCAAATAAATATATCGAAAATAAAAAGATTAATAAAATTATATTTGTGAAAAATAGAATTATAAACTACATAATTTCAAATTAATGAATAAATTATTTTCTATCATATTATTTATAGTTATTTCTGGATGTGGTTTTAAAATTGTAGATTTATCTAAAGCAAATAACTTTAGTGTTATCGATATAAACGCAAATGGAGATAAAAAAATAAATTACATAATAAAAAACAATATTTTGTATGCATCAAAAAACAATAAAGCAAAACAAATAACAATTGATATAAACACAAAAAAAAATAAAATTATTAAAGAAAAAAATATAAAAAACGAGATTACTAAATACGAAATTAAAATTATAACAGATGTAATATTTAGTGAAATCACCAAAAATAATTCTTATAATTTCACCGTCATAAAAAATGGCAGCTACGATGTAGCATCTCAAAACTCTGAAACTAGAAATAATGAAAAAAAACTAATTTCGGTATTGTCTGATAATTTAGCTGACGAGATTCTTAAAGAAATTAGACTTAAGTTAAATGATATCTAAAAGTTATTTACTAGAGAACAATATTGATCAGATCGATAAAAATTTAATTTTATTTTATGGTGAAAATTTAGGATTAAAAAATGATTTTAAAAAGAAAATAAAATCAAACAATAAAAAAATAAAAATTATAAATTTTACACAGGAGGAAATATTAAAAAATGAAAATTTTTTTTTTAGTGAAATTTTGAATATTTCACTCTTCGAAGAAGAAAAAATTTTTTTTATAAATTATGCTAATGATAAAATCATGCCTATTATAGAAGAAATAGAGAAAAAAGCAGCAGCAGAAAAAGTATATTTGTTTTCAGATATATTAGAAAAAAAATCTAAGCTTAGAAATTTTTTTGAAAAGAAAAATATTTGTATTGCTGTTCCTTGTTATGCAGATAATGAAATCAGTATAAAGAAAATAATATTGAAAAATTTAAAAGGGTTTGAGGGACTGTCTGCTGAAAATATCAACTTAATAGTAGATAACTGTAATCTTGATAGAATAAAACTGAATAATGAATTAGAAAAGATATTCTCTTATTTTACAAATAAAAAAATAAATAATAAAGAATTAGAAAAGATTCTAGATATTAGAATAAATGATAATTTCAATTTACTTAAAGACGCGGCATTAAACGGTAACAAAATTAAAACAAATAAATTATTAAGTGATACAATAATTGATGCTGATAAGAATGTATTTTATTTAGCATTAATAAATCAAAGACTTAATAAAATTGCTGAAGCTGCACACCTATCTAAAACTACAAATTTAGAAGATGCTATTAACAGAATTAAACCACCTATATTTTGGAAAGATAAGCCAAGTTTTAAAGAACAAGTTAAAAAATGGAACATAGGTAAAATAAAATTAATTTTAAAAAAAACCTATGATTTAGAAGTTAAAATTAAATCAGATGCATTAATTGAAAAAAATGTACTAGTAAAAAAACTCATAGTAGATATGTGTAATATGGCTAATTCTTAGTCAATAAATCAGAGACAAGTTCGAATTGTTCTAAATCTTTGTACTCAATTATAATTTTGCCTGAATTATCTTTTTTGTTTGCTATATTAACTTTTAAACCTAAAGTTTTTTCAATACGTTCTTGAGCTTGCATAATATTTGAATCATATTTTTTGTCCGTTTTTTTAATTTTTTTTGATTTAACTAAGTACTCAACTTTTCTAGCACTATAATTTTTTAAAACAATTTCTTCTGCAACACGTGAAGGATCGATTAAACCTATAAGTGGTCTAGCTTGACCAGCTGTAAGTGAGCCCTCTTCAATCATGTTTAATACGTCTGGTGGTAGGGTTAATAATCTTAGCGAATTACTTATATGGCTTCTGCTCTTTGACATCAGTTTTGAAATGCTCTCATGATCATATTTAAATTCCTTTGACAATCTTTCATATCCCTTGGCTTCTTCGACTGCATTTAAATCATCTCTCTGAATATTTTCAACTATAGCAACTTCTAGAGATTCTGCGTCGCTTAAATCTAAAATATTTACTGGTATTTCGTGAAGCCCTGCTCTTTGCGCCGCTAACCATCTTCTTTCACCTGCAACTATTTCATATTTACCTGAATCGTTTTTTTTGGGCCTGACTGCTATAGGCTGAATTACACCTTTTTTTCTTATGGAGTTACTTAATTCTTCTAATTTTTCTTGATTAAATGTATTTCTAGGTTGGTAAGGATTTCTACTAAGGTCACTTATAGAAATTTTATTTAGTTGTTTCTCTTTAGAAAGTTCTTCATTTGAAGGTTGGTCACCGAATAAAGCCGACAACCCTCTACCTAATCCTTTTTTTTTACCTGAGTTCATGCGGCACTTTCTAGATTATTTTTTTTTAAAAATTCTTCGGCTAATCTTAAGTACGAGTTACTACCAGCACAGTTCTTATCATAAATTACACATGGTAAACCATGCGAGGGTGCTTCTGATAACCTCACGTTTCTTTGTATAACTGTTTTGTAAACTTTATCTTTAAAATATTTTCTCGCCTCATTGTCGACCTGTGAGGAAAGTTTATTTCGCTTATCAAACATAGTTAATAGAATACCTCTAATTGTTAATTTTGGATTTAGATTTTCTTTAATTCTATCTATAGTTTTGACCAACTGAGTTATCCCTTCTAAAGCAAAAAATTCTGTTTGCAAAGGTACTAGTAATTCGTCTGAAGCAACCAAGGACATAATAGTAAGCAAACTTAAAGAAGGAGGACAGTCTATAAAAATATTATCATACTTTTTTAATAGTCCTAATTTTTCAGATGACAAGATTTCTTTTAAAACAAAAGCTCTTTTTGAATCGTTTGCTGTTTCTACTTCAAGTCCAGATAAATTTACATGAGATCCGATGATATCTAAATTTTCAATATTTGTTTTTTGAATAACTTGATTTAAATTTATTTTTCTAATTAATAGATTGTAAATATTTTTTTCTTCATCACTATTGCTCTTTCCAAACCCAGTTGTGGCATTACCCTGGGGATCTAAATCAATAACCAGATTTGTTTGACCCATAATGGACAGTGAGGCTGCCAAATTAATGACTGTTGTTGTCTTACCTACTCCACCCTTTTGATTAATCACCGAAATAGTTGTCGTCATTTTTTTATATCAACTATAATTATTTTAGAGTCCTTGTTAGTTATGCTATCTTCAAGTTTATAGTCGTATTTTTCTCTTTTAAAAGCTTTTTTTAAATCTTCCTGTGCATTTTGACCCTTTAAAACAATTGTTTTATGTGATTTTTTAATGATTTCACGTGAAACTTGTATTATTACTTCCAATTTCTTAAAAGCCCTGCTGACTATATAATTAGAATCTAAAACTTCTTCGTAAATATTACCTTTAATATCAACATTAATGGATAATTTATTGCTAATTTCTTGTAAAAAAGCTCTTTTAACAGGCGATTTTTCAAATAATTTCACGTGAAAGTCCTTATTATTATTAAATATTGCTAAAACTAATCCAGGAAAACCTGCTCCAGACCCTAAGTCAGATAAAGAACCTTTTGAAAAGTCGATAAATTTAACTAATTGAGCAGAATCAAGTATGTGCCTATGCCAAATGTCAGCTTCAGTGCTTTTAGATATTAGGTTATGTTTTTTATTTGCAATAATTAATGAATCTACAAAGATTTGAAGTGCTGCTATTGATTTATAGGAAAAATTAAGCTGATTTTGAAGAATATTTATGACCTCTTTATCCTGCATTACGCAGATGCTTTAAATTTTAGCTTTTTAATATGAGATAATAGAATTATTACAGCTGCAGGAGTAATACCATCTATTCTTATAGCCTGACCTAGTGTCTTGGGCTTAATAGAAACAAGCTTAGACTTTACCTCGTTGGACAAACCACTTAAATTTTCATAATTTATATTTTTAGGGATGATTACAGACTCATCTTTCTTGAAAGATTTAATGTCTCGCTCCTGCCTTTTCAAATACCCCATGTAGTGGGCATCTGTTACAACCTGCTTTTCAATTAGACTCGGAAACAAAGGTATGTCATTAAATATCTGCCTTATTTTTGCCATAGTTACTTTTCGCTGACCCATTACTTCTAAACAAGATCTTTTAACTCCATCCATAGCAATTTTGATATCGTGTTTTTTGGCTTCGTTAGGAGTTAAACATTTTGACTCTAAAAAATTATTTAGTGATGAAATATTTTTTTTCTTATCCAAATAAATCTTTTTTCTTTCAGATCCTACGAGATTCAAATTTATAGCAAATTCAGTTAATCTTTGATCTGCGTTATCAGCCCTTAAAGTTAATCTATATTCTGCTCTAGAAGTAAACATACGATATGGTTCTGTAACTCCCTTAGTAATAAGATCATCGATCATCACTCCAATGTATGATGTAGATCTATCTAAAACAAACTCAGATTTATTTTTAACTTTTAAAGCAGCATTAATACCAGCTATTAAACCTTGAGCAGCTGCTTCCTCATAACCAGTAGTACCGTTAATTTGCCCTGCTAAAAATAACGATTTAATTTTTTTGGTTTCTAAAGTAGTGTTAAGTTCCCTAGGATCAACATAATCGTATTCAATGGCATATCCAGCTCTTTTCATCTTAACTTCCTCTAAACCCTTAATTTTAGCTAATATTTTAAGCTGTATTTCCTCTGGAAGAGATGTAGATATACCATTTGGGTAAATAGTATTGTCCTTTAGTCCTTCGGGTTCCAGGAATATTTGATGCTTTTCTTTTTCTCTAAACTTGACAATTTTGTCCTCTATAGCAGGACAATATCGTGGTCCTACACCTTTGATATTACCAGAATACATTGCACTTCTAGAAATGTTATCACTTATAATTTTATGTACCTCATTGTTCGTATATGTCATTCCACATTTAATTTGTTTATTAACAATTTTGTTTGTTAAAAAAGAAAAGTAATAATGATCATCATCAGCCGGCTGCATTTCGAGTTCATCATAATTAATAGTGTCACCATCTAATCTTGGTGGAGTTCCGGTTTTAAGTCTACCAATTTTCATATCGTATTTGGCCAACTGTTCACTCAATCCTGTAGAAGGTTTCTCATCAAATCTTCCAGCTGGTATTTGTGTTTCACCTATATGAATTAAGCCATTTAAAAAAGTTCCTGTAGTTAAAATCAACTCTTTACATCTAATTTCTTTTCCGCTTTGACATATAAAGCCGATAATTTTACTTTTGTTATCATCAAATAAAAATTTTGTGACTGGATCAGCTATTACAGTTAAATTTTTATAATTCAGTAATATTTTTTGCATGTGTTCTTTATAAAGAGCTCTATCTGACTGAGTTCTAGGTCCCTGCACTGCTGGCCCTCTGCTTCTGTTTAATAATCTAAATTGAATACCTGATTTATCTGCTACAACACCCATTACACCATCTAAAGCATCTATTTCTCTCACAAGGTGTCCTTTTCCAAGTCCTCCAATAGCAGGATTGCACGACATCTCACCAATAGTCTCTATTTTATGGGTAAAAAGAGCAGTATTAACGCCCATTCGAGCGGATGCAGCTGAAGCTTCGCACCCAGCGTGTCCACCCCCTATTACTACTACATCATAGTCTTGTTTAATCATGATGTGAATGTATCTGTCTTAATTGATTTTACAAGATGTATTTTAATAGAGCTGATTTTGACATTATTTTCCAATACAGAAGTCTTTAAAAATAGAGCCTAAAATCTCTTCTACATCTACTTTGCCAACAATGCTACCTAGATGCCTAGTAGCCATTCTTAAATCTTCAGCAGCAAGTTCGATATCTTTGTATTGATCTTTTTTTAGAAACTTATCTATTTCTTTTAAACAATCGTTTAATTTAACACGATGTCTTTCTCTAGTTATCAAAGCGGTATTATTAGAGGTAAATTTTTTACTTAATTTTTCTTTAATTTTTTTAATAAGAATATCTATATTTTTATTATTTTTTACAGAAACCAAAATAGTATCAGCATCGAATTTATGGTTTTGGTTTTCTTTAATATCTGACTTGTTTAAAAGTACTATTGAATCCTTATTTATTAGATCTTTGATTTTGGTATTTATTAACTTTGATGAATTATCGATCACGATGATATTTAAATCAGCTTCTTTTGATTTACCTAAAGCAAGAGAAATACCTTTTTTTTCTACTTCATTTTTAGCCTCTCGTATACCTGCTGTATCAGCTAAAATAACCGGATATCCATCTATATTTAGAAAGGTTTCAATAACATCCCTTGTAGTTCCTTCTTCTTCAGAAACAATCGCAACCTCTCTTTTAGACAACAAGTTCAACAATGAGGACTTACCTGCATTTACTTCTCCTGTAATAGCTACTTTAAAACCGTCTCTTATTTTTTCTCCAATTTTATTATCCTCTAAAATTTTTTTTATGTTTTGATGAATATCTTTAATAGAGTTTTGTACTTCTTTTAAAATTTTTTCTGGTAAATCATCCTCAGCAAAATCTATTTTGGCTTCGATATATGATAAAGATTTTATTAATTTTTCTCTTAAATCATTATAATAATTTGAGGCATTGCCTTGAACTAATTTAATAGCTTGATCTCTTTGAAGTTCTGTCTCTGCATGGATTAAATCCCCTATACTTTCAGCTTTTAAAAGATCGATTTTATCATTTTCAAAAGCTATCTTTGTAAACTCACCAGGTTCGGCTAATCTAGAATTATCTTGTTCTGATAGTGCCTTTAATAAAGCGTTGATAACAGCATTGCTTCCATGAACTTGGAACTCAGCCAGATCATCACCAGTATAGCTATTAGGCCCGGGAAACCACAATAATAGGGCCTCTGGGTCTATTACTTTATCGTCTTTAGGATCATAGAATTGGCAATAATTTACCTCGTTAGAATTAATGACTTTTAGTTTAGTTAAATTCTTACAAACTTTAAGAGTGTCTTTACCTGATATTCTAACAATAGCTATTCCTGACGGACCTGTGCCTGATGAAAGAGCATATATATTCATTGAATTAAATTGATAAACCTTGATTAGAAATAAATTTACTTATTTTTTTAAGAGTAGCATTTTTCGAAATATTTTTCAAAATTGTTTCTTTAAATGGATCTAATAATTTATTTTGCTTAAAGAAATTATGAGTTAGATCTATTCCTATACCGGTAATAATATTTTCAGATTTTCTATTATTAGTAAATTCTTCAAGAGCGGGAGTGCTTTTTAATGACATACCTAATTCAGTATAATATTTAAAAATCTTCTGTAATTTATTAATATCTCTTAATACAAGATTAAAGCCTTGACCTGCTACAGGATGAACTGTGTGAAGTCCTTCACCTAATATTAAAATATCATTTTTATAATAGGTTCGTTTTAAATTTAACATCAATGGATAAGATTGCTGATTTGAAATCTGTATTTTACTTGTTTTTAAAACTTTGCAAATTTTAGATTTAACAACTGAATTGATGTTTTTTTTTGGAAATTCTTTATCTACACTCCACACAAATGAAAAATTATTTTTTGAGAAAGGGAGTATCGCTAGTGGACCATCTTTTAAAAAATATTGAGCAGTATTCAAATTCTTCAAGTTGTGTTTAACGTAACCAGTGATAGCGATTTCTTTGTAATCTTTATTTAACGATCTTTTATAAACTATACTTTGATAAATTTTTGAAGATCTACCTAAGCATAATATTTTCATGTCATAACTATCTAAATCTTTTAATTCTTTAATATTTTTTTGAAGAGTTTTGATTTTTTTCTTTGTAATTTTTTTAATTAAAATTTCTTTAATTTTGTCATTCTCAAAAACGTACATAAGATTTTTGCTATCTTCATTAAAGTTTAAGAAATTCAAGTTCTGCTCTTTTGTCTCGTAGAAAAGATCAATCTTTTTAGATGGCCAAAATAATTTTTTGTCGAGTTTGTCTATTACTTTATTAAAAAACTCATAGTTAGAAGCAGAAATAGCTGTTGTTCGTTTATCTTTAGAATACTTATTTTTTCCAGATATTAAGTGGACTTCTAAGCCTTCTAATTTGTTTAATGCTAAAGCAGTCATTAAACCAGAAAGACCATCTCCTACTATGCAAATTTTCTGTTTTTTCATATTAAAATTTTTCTCACTTTCATAAAAATGGTAAAAAGTATGTAAACGATTCGATATGAATACAAACTTTTTAAATAGTGTAACAAATTTTTTAAAAAAACGAACCTTTGAATTTCTTGGTTTATTCTTAATATTTACAAGTATCAGTCTTGCTATAGCTTTTTTTACATATTCGCCGGAAGATCCGTCATTAATTTATGGAGATAGGAATTTTGAAATAAAAAATTTTTTTGGAATATATGGTAGCAGTATATCAGATTTTCTTTTACAGAGTTTTGGATTAGTTTCGTTTCTACTTTTGATTAATTTTTTATTATGGGGTATTAGCCTTATTCTTAAGAAAGAAATCAAAAAAATAATTCTAAAATTATTTCTAGTTGTTGCGTATTTATCAGTAGGAACTATTTTTATTTATATATCTTTTAATAGTTCATTTTGGCTTATAGATAATGGAAATTCAGGTTTTGTAGGAAAAATAGGATATAAATTTATAAGTACATGGTTTCCTTGGATTGATAATAATTATTCAACTTATGGATTGCTGCTTCTAACATTGGTATTTTTTATTTTTTCTTCTGATTTAAACTTTAAAAAAATATTGACTGGATTATTCACTTTAATTATTTCTTTATTTAAAAAAAAAGATAAGAAAATTTCAGAAATAAACTTTGATGGAACACAAATAGAGGAAAAAAGTGAAATAATTAAAAGACCTCAACAAACTTTTTTGTTTGATAATGAAGAGAATATTCAAAAACAATACACTTCTATAAGGTCTAAATATAAACTGCCAGCTATAGATTATTTAGAAAAAAATTCATCTAAATTGAGTAGTTTAAGTTTAAATAAAAATCGTCCTGAAGGAGAATTTATAGAAAAGATTTTGCTAGACTTCGGCATTGATGGAAAGATTAAAGCCATAAACAGTGGCCCAGTTGTGAGCCTATATGAATTTGAACCTGCGCCCGGCGTTAAGGTTTCAAAAATAATAAATTTATCAGAAGATTTGGCTCGTAATACCAGTTCTACATCTGCGCGTGTTTCAGTAATTCCTGGAAAAAATACTGTTGGAATAGAAATTCCAAATGAAATAAGAGAAAGTGTTTCACTTAGAGAAATAGTTTCTTATGAAAAATTTCAAAAAAAAGATATAAAACTTCCAATAGCATTAGGTAAAAGTATATCTGGTATACCGATAGTAGGTGACCTCACATCAATGCCACACCTTTTAATAGCAGGAACAACAGGCTCGGGGAAATCAGTTTGTATAAATACAATTATTGTATCTTTGCTTTACAAATTAAATCCAGATCTTTGCAAATTTATATTAATCGATCCAAAGATGTTGGAGCTGTCAACTTATGAGGGGATACCCCATTTATTAACACCAGTAATTACAGATGCTAAAAAAGCAACTTCTGCTCTAGCTTGGACAGTTAAAGAAATGAATAGCAGATATAAATTAATGAGCAAGGTTGGAGTAAGAAATATAGATGGCTACAACACAAAACATAAATTAAAGATGCCTTATATTGTTGTGGTTGTTGACGAGATGTCAGATTTAATGCTTGTTGCTGGAAAAGAAATCGAAAATTATATTCAAAAATTATCTCAAATGGCAAGAGCAGCAGGAATTCATATAATAATGGCAACGCAAAGACCTAGTGTAGATGTAATAACCGGTACTATTAAAGCTAATTTTCCAACTAGAATATCTTTTCAAGTAAGTTCTAAAATAGATAGCAGAACAATACTTGGGGAACAAGGTGCTGAACAACTTTTGGGTAAGGGTGACATGCTATTTATGTCTTCAGCTAATAAAATTATAAGAATACATGGCCCATTTGTTTCAGAACAAGAAATTGAGCGAGTTGTTAATTCAATTAGAGCGCAAGGAGAGCCTGATTATATGGAAGAAATTACCGCTCAAGAAAACAATGAAACCACTTCGATCTCAGATGGAGATGAAGATGAACTCTATTCTCAAGCAGTCGAAATTATAAAATCGGAGGGAAAAGCATCTACTAGTTTTTTACAGAGGAAACTTCAAATTGGCTACAACAGAGCAGCGAGAATAGTAGATATGATGGAAGAAAAAGGCATTGTTAGTAAGGCTAATCATGTTGGCAAACGTGAGGTTCTTTAATTTCTTGTCTAAAAATTTTTTTTTACTATTAATTTTAATTTTTTTTTCTTTTAACCTTAATGCTAACGAAAAGTTAAAAATTATATCAAAACTGGAGAACTTAAATTCTTTAGAATTTACTTTTAGGCAATTTACTAATGATAGAATAGAAAAGGGCAGTTGTTTATTAGAATTTCCTGGAAAACTAAAGTGCAAATATTTTGATGATAAAAAAAAGGAACTTATTATTAATAATAAAAAACTTGCGATTACACAAAAAAGATACAATAAAACATATTACTACCCTATAACAAAATCTCCTTTTTTGAATATTTTATACAAAGATAAGCTTCTTGAAATAATAAAATATGGAAAAATAAAAATTTCTAACCAAGTTATAGAATTAATTTATGTAAATGGAAATAAAATTACTATTTTCTTTGATAAAAAAAATCAAGATCTTAAAGGCTGGCAAATTGTAGATCAGTATAATAATGGTATTAATTTTTCGCTAAAAATTATTTCAAAAAATGATAAGTATGCAAAAGAAATATTCGTATTGCCAAAAATTAATTAGCAGATTTATTCATTGAATCAAAAAAATCAGCATTGTTTTTTGTATTCTTTAATTTAGAAATTAAGAATTCTATTCCGTCCATAGTACCCATCGGACTTATGATTCTTCTAAGAACATTCATCTTAGATAGATCATCTTTTTCAAATAAAAGTTCTTCCCTTCGAGTTCCAGATCTAGTTATATCTAACGCTGGATAAATTCTTTTGTCTGCAACTTTTCTATCAAGAATAAGTTCTGAATTTCCTGTTCCTTTAAATTCTTCAAAAATGACTTCATCCATCCTGCTGCCGGTGTCAACTAAAGCAGTCGATATAATTGTTAAGGATCCACCTTCTTCTATATTACGTGCGGCACCAAAAAATCTCTTTGGTCGCTGGAGTGCGTTTGCATCTACACCTCCTGTCAAAACTTTTCCTGAACTTGGTATAACAGCATTATATGCTCTCCCTAATCTTGTTATTGAGTCTAGTAAAATAACAACATCTTTTTTATGCTCAACTAACCGTTTTGCTTTTTCTATAACCATTTCTGCAACAGCTACGTGCCTTGAAGCTGGTTCATCAAAAGTTGAAGCAACCACTTCACCTTTTACTGATCTTTGCATATCCGTTACTTCTTCTGGTCTTTCATCTATTAGCAAAACCATTAGGTAACATTCTGGATGATTAGCTGTTATTGACTGTGCAATATTTTGAAGAATAATTGTTTTACCTGCCCTTGGAGGAGAAACGATCAAAGATCTTTGACCCTTTCCTATTGGGCTCACTAAGTCAATCAAACGAGCTGTATTATCTGGTTTTTTTTCAACCTTTGTTGTTTCAACTTCTAATTTAATTCTTTTATTTGGGTAGAGTGGAGTTAAATTGTCAAAGGCAACTTTATTTTTTACTTTCTCGGGCTCGTCAAAGTTAATTTTATTTACTTTTAAAAGAGCAAAATATCTCTCTGCATCTTTAGGTCCTCTTATTTCTCCTTCAACAGAGTCTCCTGTTCTTAGTCCAAATCTTCTTATTTGGCTTGGGCTAACATAGATATCATCAGGACCGGGTAAATAGTTTGATTCTATAGCTCTTAAGAAACCAAAACCATCTTGTAGAACTTCTAGGACACCAATAGCTGTTATTTGCTCATTTTTTTCAGCCAATTTTTTTAAAATAGCAAAAAGTATTTCTTGCTTTCTTAGGGTGCTTGGATTTTCAATACCGAGCTTTTCGGCTTGACTAATAAGCTCTGCAGGTTTTTTTGATTTTAATTCTTGTAAATTCATGGATTGGTTTTGATTAAGGGAAAAGTTCTAAAAATATATGCGTTTTTTAAAAAAAAACAACCCCTTTATTATTGAGGCTTAAATATAACAACAAATATTACCACAACTAGTATAATTGTTGGTATTTCGTTGTAAATCCTAAAGAATTTTGAGGTTTTCTTGTTATTGTCATTTGCAAAATCATTTAAATATCGTCCTAAAGTGAATTGATAATAAGTTAAAATTATAACCGATATAATTTTTATCTGCATCCACAATTCTGAAAAAACAGAAAAACCTGAATTGTGTAGTAAAAAAAATCCAAACAACCAGGAAAGCAACATTGCGGGCATCATAATATAATTATATAATTTTCTCTCCATTACTTTAAAAATATTTTTTTGAGAATCATGGTCAGCTTCTGAATGATAAACGAAAATACGTGGTAAGTATAACAAGCCTGCCATCCATGATATAACTGCGATTAGATGTAAAGATTTAAAAAGTAAGTATAAATTCATTGTTAAAAATATTTTTTAACTAAACTTGAAAACAATTCAATATGATCAGAACTATCGTTAAGACAGGGAATTAAGTCAAACTTTTCTCCTCCATTTTTTAGAAAGCTTTCTCTTCCTTGAATATCAATTTCCTCCAAAGTTTCCACGCAGTCAGAAGCAAATCCAGGGCAAATTACTAACAATTTTTTTACTCCTTTAGCTGGCAAACCTTCAAGTGTTTTATCAGTATAAGGAGTTAACCACTCCTGGGGGCCAAATCGAGATTGAAAAGTAGTTTGTATTTCTATTTTTGAAAATTTTTCTTTCATGAGTCTTGTCGTTTTATGACAATAACAATGATAAGGATCACCTTTATCAAAATATTTTTTAGGTATTCCGTGATAAGAAGAAACTATAAGATCGGGTTTCCATTCAGTATTTTTTAATTTTTTTTCAATACTCTTGATTAATGCGTTTATATATAAAGGCTCGGCCTCATAGTGTGGAACAATCTGTAAGCTAGGTTGCCACCTCATCTTCATTAATGTTCTATACACTTCATCACAAACTGTAGCTGTAGTTGCTGCAGCGTATTGAGGGTACAAAGGAAGTATTATTATATTTTCACATCCTAGAGTTTTAAGATTAGTAAGCTTAGATTTAATGCTGGGATTTCCGTATCTCATTGCGAAGTCTACTATAATATTTTCATTTCCTACTTTTTGGTTTAATTTCTCGGCTTGGCTTCTCGTAAAGTAAAGTAATGGGGATTCATTTTTTTCTTTTAGCCATATTTTTTTATATGCATGTGCAGATTTGGAAGGCCTGAAGGTTAAAATGAATAAATTTAATATAACTTTCCAAACGAAAGGGTTAACTTCTATTACTCTTCTGTCTGAAAGAAATTCTTTGAGATATTTTCTTACATCCCACCAACTTGTAGAGTCAGGAGTGCCAAGATTTACTAATAAAACTCCTACTTTACCAAATCTAACTTCTGGATGCTTTTCTTTCATTATTTATAATCTCTATAAAATTTAATTAATCTACCAACTTTATCAGGGTCTGTCTCTGGAAGTAAACCATGACCTAAATTGAAAATATAAGGGATATCTTTGAAAGCTTCCAGATATTTGCTTGCATTCATTTGTATTTCTTTATCTGATAAAAATAATGTTTTGGGATCCATGCCTCCTTGCAGGGAAACGTTTTTGAGATTTTGTTTTGCCCAAATTGGATCTATTTCATAGTCTAAATTTAATCCATCTGGCTTTACTGCAATATTGAAATCTTTGTAGTTTCTTTTAATTCCTTTTGGGAAACAAATTACTGGTATATTACTTTTGTTACAAAATTCTACAAGTCTTCTATTAGGAATATAGCAATAATTTGTTAAATCTTCTGTTGGCAAAAGTCCTGCCCAAGAATCAAAAATTTGGACAACGTCTGCGCCCGCACTTATCTGGTTTTGAATATGTAAACACAAATATTCATTTAACTTATTGAGTATTGTTTTAACTTCGGATCTTTTGGATTTGATTTTTTCATAATTAATTTCGTTTTTTTTTGTTTTAACACCCAACATATAAATTAATAAAGTCCAGGGAGCGCCTACAAAACATATTAAAGATTTTTCCTTATCTAACCTTTTTCTTGTTAATTCTATGGCCTTGTAAACAGGATTTAGCCTTTTGGTAAATGAAATTCGATCATTATTTAAAAATTTTTCTAAATTAAAGTTACTTAATATAGGTCCTTTATTTTTTATAAATTCAACATCTTGACCTAAAGCGAAAGGAACAATTAATATATCAGAAAATATAATTGCCGAATCAATATTGTATCTTTTAATAGGTTGTAAAGTGATTTCAGAACTTAATTCGCTATTTAAACAGAGTTCGATAAAGTTGTTATTGTTAGATCTTATTTTTCGAAATTCAGGTAAATATCGACCTGCTTGTCTCATAAACCAAACAGATTTACAATTTTTTTTAGAGTTTAAGATTTCTTTAAGATTACTCATTAAATAATAAAAGTTTTTAAGTATAGTGAGTGTTATAGGTCCTGTTAACTTCTTATATAACTAATTATACAATTTTTATACACGCGTCAGTTTATAACTTCTTTATATTTTATTGAATTTTGAGCCTTTATTGATTTTATAAACATCTATAAAACAATATTATCAACATATAATAAATTGTGAAAACAGTGTTGAGTGATGTTAATTGTTTTTTACATAAATAATCAAAAATGTAAAAAAGAAGTTTATTAAACATTTATTAACAAACTTATGAACGAAAAATACAATGTATATCTTGTGTCTGACTCAACAGGCGAAACACTAGATAGAATTTTTTTATCCTTAAAGTCTCAATTTTCAAATTTTGAGTACGAGAAGAAAGAATTCGCTTTTGTTAGAACCGAGCAACAAATAGATAAAATTATTAAAGAATGTTATGGTTTAGAAAATTCTTTAATTCTCTATACAATTGTAGAAACGAAATTAGCCAAATATATTTCGAATAAAAGCGAAGAAAATAATGTCCCATGTTTCGGTATCCTGGGAAACCTAATTTTAAGTTTTTCAAAATTACTTAATCAAAAAGCAATTCACAAACCAAGCGCCCAACACGTCTTAGATGATGACTATTATAAAAGAATTGAAGCTATTCAGTTTACAATGGCACACGATGATGGGAAAAAAGTAGATGATATAAATAATGCGGATGTTGTTTTATTAGGCGTTAGCAGAACAAGTAAAACTCCTACTTCAATTTATCTCGCAAATAGAGGTTATAAGACTGTCAATGTTCCTCTAGTACTAGATCAAAAAATTCCAGATGGATTAACAACTAATAATAAATCTTGTATAATAGGGTTAGTAGCAGAACCTGAAAGACTCGCTGATATAAGGAGAAATAGGGTGGCAATTATGAGAGACCATAGTCTTAAAGAATATACAGATTTAGAGTTTATTAAAGAAGAAGTGGAGAACTCTAAGAAAATTTTTAAAAAAAACAACTGGCCGATTATTGACGTTACAAGGAGATCAGTAGAGGAAACAGCCGCCTCTATATTAAAAATTATAGAAATTAAAAGAAATAAATGAGTATTATACTGGCTTCTAAAAGCGGCGTTAGAAAAAAGATTTTAGATAAATACAAAATCAAATGTAAGGTAATAGCTTCAAGAGTTGATGAGAATGAAATTAAAGAATCTCTTCTAGCAGAAGGAGCCAGCCCTTTAGAAATTTCAAAAAATCTTGCAGAAATAAAATCTATAAAAATAAGCAATAGAAATCCCGATAAACTAGTTCTCGGGGCAGATAGCGTAATTTCGCTTAATAATGTGCTAATTAACAAACCAAATTCAAGAAAGGAGGCTCTTGAAATTTTAAAAAAATTAAATAATTCCCAACACTACCTCATAAGCTCCGTTTGTATTTCCAAAAACGGTGCAATGATCTGGAATTATTCAGATTCATCAGAACTCAAGATGAAAAATTTAGGAGAAACTGAATTGTTGAATTATCTTGCTAAAATTGAAACCAAAACTTTATTGGCTTATGGTGTTTATCAAATTGAGGCTGATGGTTTAGAGCTTTTTGAATATATAAAGGGTGATAAAGACTCAATTATGGGTTTGCCAATTAAGCATATTATAAACTACATTAATCAATATAATTAATGAAAAAATCTTTCGGTATAATTGGAAATCCAATACAACATTCTTTATCCCCGTTGTTACATAATTATTGGTTTGAAAAATATAACATAAATGCAAAATATTCTATTATAAAAGCGGATGAAAAAGATTTAGCTAAAGTTGTCAAAAAAATAAAAGACAAATCTCTTAATGGTATCAATGTCACTTTGCCTTATAAACAAAAAATCATAAATCACATTGATAAGGTTATTAATGACGCAGAAGCAACCAGCTCAGTTAACACTCTAATTTTAGATAATGATGATTTAATTATTGGAGAAAACACAGATGTATTTGGTTTACAAGCCGCTTATTTAAAAGAATTAGATAACAGTTTAAACAAAAAAGCACTAGTTATAGGTGCTGGGGGAGTTTCACCCTCAGTAATATTATCATTACAAAAATCAGGAATTAAAAATATTTCAATTACAAATAGAACAGAAGAAAAATGTTTTTTTTTAAAAAGAAAATTTAATTATTTAAATATTTTACCTTGGGATAAACTTCAAACTGAAATCGGACATCATGATATAATTATTAATGCTACAAGTTTAGGTTTAAAAAATGGCGATGATTTTGATTTTGATTTTAGTAAATGTAAGGCCAATGCAATTTATATAGACACAATTTATAATCCATTAAAAACTAAAACAATTAGGTTTCTTGAGGAAAAAGGAATTAAAGCTTTCAATGGTTTAGATATGTTTATTTATCAAGGACAAAAAACTTTTTATTTATGGAATAAAGTTAACCCGGAAATAGATGATAAATTAATTGATTTATTATTATCAAAGCTTAAATGATAAAGATTGGTATTACAGGCTCAATCGCTTCTGGTAAAACTACTGCTAGTAAGATTTTATCTCATAAAAACGGACCTTTATTTAGCGCAGATAAAATTGTTAAAGATCTTTATAAAAATAATAATTTTAAGAAATTATTAGCTAAAAAATTTAAAATTAAAGAGAAATTTAATTTAAAAAATTTACTAAAAAGAAAAATTTTAGAAAATAAAACAAACATTAAAATACTGGAAAAAATGATTCACCCGAAGGTAAGAAAAGAAATGAAAAAGTTTTCAAGGATAGAAAAGAATAAAAAAATTATTTTTTATGAGATACCCTTATTAGTTGAAAGTAAGTTAATAAAATATTTTAATATAGTAATTTTTATCAAAGCAAAAAAAAATATAAGACTAAGAAGATTTGAGTTGAAAGGTGGAGAGAGAAAATTATTCAACGTCCTGAATAATAATCAATTGTCAGATTCGAAAAAAATTAAATTTTGCGACCATGTTGTTGTTAATGAAAAAAATTTAGTGATGTTAAAAAAAAAATTATTAAGTATAATTAAAAAGTATGTATGAAGTATTTTTAGACACGGAAACCACAGGTTTATCATTCAGAGACGGTCATAAAATTGTTGAAATAGCCTGCATAGAGACAAAGGATTTAATACCGACAGGAAATGTCTTTCATAAACTATTAAACCCGAAAAGAAGAATGCCCGAAGAAGCCTTTAAGGTGCATGGGTTTTCTGAAGAATTTTTAAAAGATAAGGAAACTTTTGATAAGATTTCTGATCAATTTTTAAATTTTATAAAAGAAAAAAAAATTATTATTCATAACGCATCTTTTGACTTAGGATTTTTAGATGGTGAGCTTAGTTTAATCAGAAAAGATAAAATTAACAGGAAATTCGTTATTGACTCACTTGAAGTTGCTAGAAATAAATTTCCTGGGACATCAAATTCTTTAGATGCTCTATGTAGAAAATTTAATATAGATTTGTCCAGAAGAAGCAAACATAATGCATTACTTGATTGCGAGTTATTAAGGGAGGTTTATATAAATTTATTAGATGTAAAGGAGCCCAAACTTAATCTTTCAAATACTATTTCTGAGCAGAATATTGCAGATGCTAGTGATTATAATAAAAAAATTGTTATGATAACTGAAGTTGAATTAAAAAAGCACAAAGAGTTTTTAAAAATTGAATTAAAAAAAAACTTTTATTGAACTTTTTTAAGTTTATAGAGTTTTTCAAAATCAACAGTTTCACTTATTTTTACATCCTTAAATCCAGAATTTTCAAATAAAAAGATAAATATTTGCCTTAACTCAGAATAAATTTCAGAAGGAACTTTTATAAGAATTATTTTTTCCATTTCTTCTTTATCAATTTGTTTATTTTCTAATTCTATAATCGTAGAAAAAACAATTTTTGTATCTATTTTTTCGAAATTTTCTTTTACAGGATTTAAAGCTAACGTTGTCAGTATTTCGATAATATTTTGTTTTATTTGTGCACTTCTAATATCAATATTAATTTTGTAGTTTTCTATATTTTTTGAAAGTAAAAAAAACGTTTTTGGATTCGGTATGTTAAAATTTAGTTCTTTAATATATTTTCCTACAATTTTATAAATCATCTTTTTTTCTATCTACAATTTCTCCATCTATGGTTTTATCATGATCGTTTAAATTAACTTTTCTCTTTTTTCTAAATGCAATACTAAATAAGATCTTTCTTGTAAAAGGTATTAAGAGTAAAAATCCTAAAAAATCTGAAAAAAACCCAGGGATTATTAATAATAAAGCAGCTATTGCAATAGAAGCACCAGATAACAAATCATAAGCAGTCAATTTGTTTTGATATAGATTTGCCATACCTGACTTTAAAGTCTGAATACCTTGTAACTTAGCAAAATATATTCCAATAATTGCTGTTAGGAAAATTAAAGCTATAGTATTAAAAGCCCCAATCTCACCACCTACTTTAATCATTAAAAAAATCTCTAGTACTGGCAGGCCTATAATAAGCAAAAAAAATGAGTTCATTTGTCTGATACAAAAATATATGATTAATGTATAATTATCAAATTATGAGTAATAGTTTTGGATATATAGATATTATTTTACTAGGCATGATCGCAGGGTTCATAATCTTGCGTCTAAGAAGTATTTTAGGAAGAAAAACAGGTCACGAATCGAAAGTTTACCCTGGCTTTGCTAAAAAAGAATTTAAAATTCCTAAAAATGATATTAAGCCAGTTAAACAAAACCACGAAATACTAGAAGGTAAAAATAAAAAGGAATTTCTAAAAGGAGCTGAAATAGCTTACGAAACAATACTTACTTCTTTTGCAAATGGTGATTTAAAAAAATTAAAAAATCTTTTAACATCTACAATGAATAATAATTTTTTTAGTGCAATTGATGTTAGAAATAAGGAAAAGATCAAATCAGAATTTACATTTATTGGAATAAAAGAATCATCAGTTGAGAATTATGAAAAAATTAAAGATGATCTATTTGCAACAGTAAAATTTGTGGCGGAAGTTATCTCTGTTAAAAAAGATAAAGATAATAAAATAATTGAAGGTAATCCTGATAAAATTAAATTTGTTACTGATGTTTGGAAATTTACGAGAAATATCAATAATAAGAGTCCCAATTGGTTCTTAGCTGAAATCATAAGTAAGTGATAAAAAAAAAAAATCTTTCAGAAGAAGATAAAAAAATTTGGGAAGATTACACTAAAAGCCCTTCAGACGTATACGATAAAGAAAAAAAATCTATTGCTAGTAGTTTACGAAAAGAACGTTATAAATTTGATTTACACGGTTTTACTTTAGATGAGGCAAACAAAAAAGTTAGAGAAATAATTCTTTCATGTATAAATAATAGATACAAAGAAATACTCCTTATTACCGGAAAAGGGCTTCACTCGACAACTGAAAATGATACTTATGTTTCAAAAAGTTTAAGTAAATTAAAATTTTCTGTACCTGAATTTATTGGTAATAATGATGAACTCAGTAAACATATTATCTCAATAACTGGAGCTGATATAAAAGATGGTGGTGAAGGTGCAATTTTAATTAAATTAAAAAACTTATAAAATAAATTTAGATAAATCAGTATCCTTAACTAAATTACCCAAGTTATCTTCCACGTATTTTTTATTTATTATAATTGTTTCGCCAGCCCTATCTGTTGCGTTAAAACTTATATCATCTAAAACTTTTTCTATAATCGTATGGAGTCTTCTTGCCCCTATATTTTCCACTGACGAATTAACTTCCGCAGAAATTTTTGCAAGTTTATTAATGCCATCATCTGTAAAATCTAGGTTTACACTTTCTGTTTTTAATAGTTCCTTATATTGTTTAATTAAACTATTATCTGGCTCTTTAAGTATTCTTATAAAATCATCCTCTTTAAGAGCGTTCAATTCAACTCTTATTGGTAATCTTCCTTGTAGTTCTGGCAATAAATCAGAGGGTTTAGCCAGTTGAAAGGCTCCTGATGCAATGAATAAAATATGATCGGTTTTAATAGGACCATGTTTTGTACTTACTGTCGTTCCTTCAATAAGTGGTAATAAATCTCTCTGAACACCCTCTCTCGAGACATCGCCTCCAACCCTGTCATTTCTAGCTGAAACTTTATCTATTTCATCTAAAAAAACTATTCCATTTTCCTCGGTAGCTTTTTTAGCTTCTTGAATAATTTTATCTTCCTCAATCATTTTGTCTGACTCTTGAGCCACTAAAATGTCATGAGACTCTTTCACCTTCATTTTTTTCTTTCTGCCTTTTTTATTTCCCATTGATTTACCTAGAATATCTCCAAGATTGACCATTCCAACATTTCCGCCGGGCATACCTGGTATTTCGAAGCTTTGCATACCGGAGGCGGTACCTTGAACTTCTATCTCAATTTCATTATCATCAAGATCTCCATTTCTTAATCTTTTCCTAAAACTTTCTCTTGTAGCTACACTAGCTTTATTACCAACTAGAGAATCCAACACTTTTTCTTCTGCCTTCAACTCTGCTTTTGCTTTTACTTCTTTTCTTCTTTTCTCTCTTTCCATTGCAATAGCGATTTCTATTAAATCTCTAATGATTTGTTCAACATCTCTTCCCACATATCCAACTTCAGTGAATCTTGTTGCTTCTACCTTAATAAACGGAGCTTCTGCTAATTTAGATAATCTTCTTGATATTTCTGTTTTACCAACTCCCGTTGGACCAATCATAAGTATATTTTTTGGAAGAACTTCATCTCTCATTTCGTCAGACAAAGCTTGCCTTCTCCATCTATTTCTTAGAGCAACTGCAACAGCCTTTTTAGCTTCTTTTTGACCAATTACATATCTATCTAATTCAGAAACAATTTCTCTTGGAGATAAAGCGCTTACTTTTGAACTTTCTTTAGTTTTATTTTTTATAGCATTTAAGCTTGTTATTTTATTTGTCTTGGCCATTTTAAACTTTCTCTACCGTAATATTATTATTTGTAAATACACAAATATCTGAAGCAACTTTAATTGATTTTCTAGCTATATCCTCTGCCTTCATGTCAGTTTCTATTAAAACTTTTGCTGCAGCTAATGCGTAGTTTCCACCTGATCCAATTCCAATTATTCCATCTTCTGGTTCTAAAACATCCCCTGTTCCGGAAATTATGAAACTATGTTTTTTATCCGCTACAGCCATTAACGCTTCTAATCTTCTTAAAAATTTATCACTTCTCCAATCTTTTGCTAACTCCACTGCAGCTCTTTGTAAATTACCTGCGTGTTTTTCTAATTTTGCCTCTAATCTTTCAAATA